>OIYD01000394.1_pt1 | contig 37707 bp, 37 predicted proteins | sample 1588141 | NCBI WGS metagenome assembly OIYD01 (sample SAMN03283259) | human gut metagenome | biome: human-associated habitat; material: feces | host: Homo sapiens | place: USA | collected 2013
AGACAGACAGACAGACAGACAGACAGACAGACAGACAGACAGACAGACAGACAGAGCTGAGCGCAATTAAGATCATTCAGTATGTGTTTGGTTATGCAATGGTTAGCCTTGATTATATTGCTGATTTCAGAAATGGCAAAGGACATGAAAAAAGCATTGTAGCTGATGGAAGATATATTGTTGTAAATTCTAAGTTTATTTCTACTGATGGGCAAGTGAGGAAATATTCGGATGACCAGATTTGTCCATTATATGTGAATGATATTCTGATGGTTATGAGTGATTTGCCAAATGGTCGTGCACTGGCAAAATGTTACTTAGTTGATGAGGATGATAAATATACTCTTAATCAGAGAATTGGAGCATTTACAGTTAGCAGACCAGATTTGGTTACTACAAAATATTTGTATTATATATTAAGTCGTAATCCACAGTTGTTAAGGTATGATAACGGAGCAGACCAAACAAATTTACGGAAAGCAGATATTTTAAATATTTCAATTGCTATTCCAACGGTCAAGGAGCAGAAGAAAATTACAGAAATTTTAGATCATTTTAACAGTCTCTGCAACGATTTGTCCACAGGACTTCCGGCAGAAATCGAAGCACGTCAGAAGCAGTATGAATATTACAGGGATAAGCTGTTATCCTTTAAAGAATTACCAAAGTAAGGAGGCGAGGATGTGTCGTACTTTAATATTGTAGCGGAGACATCGGAGAATACTGTTGTCACAGAATATGAGCCAGTCAAGAAGCGTTCTGACAGTTATCAGAGCGAAGCAGCACTGGAACAGGAGTTTATCCGTCTGCTCTGTGAACAGGGATATGAATATTTGCCTATTCACACGGAGAAAGACCTGATTGCCAATCTCCGTAATAAATTAGAGGAACTGAATAACTATCAGTTTTCGGATACAGAGTGGGATGATTTCTTCAAAAATGCCGTTGCCAATCCAAATGAGCATATCGTGGAAAAGACTCGGAAGATACAGGAAGATAATGTCCAAGTCCTGACTCGTGATGACGGTTCTTCCAAGAACATTACACTCATAGATAAAAAGAACATCCATAACAACAGACTGCAGGTCATCAATCAGTATGTGATTGGCACGGAAAATGGTGCAAAGCATGACAACCGCTATGATGTTACAGTATTGGTAAACGGTCTGCCTCTTGTGCATATTGAACTGAAACGCAGAGGTGTAGCCATTCGTGAGGCGTTCAATCAGATTAACCGTTACCAGAGGGATTCTTTCTGGGCAGGATGCGGACTGTATGAGTACATTCAAATTTTTGTCATTTCCAATGGTACAAATACAAAGTATTATTCTAACAGTACCAGGCGGAATGCGGAAAAGGAGCATGAGAAACGGGGAGCAAGTAAGACCAAGACTAGTAACAGTTTTGAGTTTACCTGCTTCTGGGCAGATGCCAATAACCGCGTAATACCAGATCTGATTGATTTTACAAAGACTTTTTTCGCAAAGCATACGATTCTGAATATCCTTACGAAGTACTGTATTTTTACATCTGAGGATATGCTGATGGTCATGCGTCCGTACCAGATTACGGCTACGGAGCGAATTCTTAATCGTATCGAAATTGCCAATAATTATAAGAAGTACGACAGTGTCGAGGGTGGTGGTTATATCTGGCACACCACAGGTTCCGGCAAGACGCTGACTTCGTTCAAGACGGCAAGATTGGCATCGAAGCTGCCTTATATTGACAAGGTGCTGTTTGTGGTTGACCGTAAGGATCTGGACTACCAGACCATGAAAGAATATGACCGTTTTGAAAAAGGTGCGGCCAACAGCAATACCTCGACAACCATATTAAAACGGCAGTTGGAAGACCCGGACGCACATATCATCATTACTACAATCCAGAAACTGGCTACTTTTATAAAAAAGAATCCGGGGCATGAAGTGTATACGAAACATATCGTTATTATTTTTGATGAGTGCCACCGCAGTCAGTTTGGAGATATGCACACTGCGATTGTGAAGAATTTCAAGAAATATCATCTGTTTGGATTTACAGGAACACCGATTTTCTCTGTTAATTCTGGCAGAGCAAAAAATCCAGAATTCTTTACTACAGGTCAGACCTTTGGAGATCAGCTCCACAGTTATACGATTGTGGATGCTATTAACGATAAAAATGTTCTTCCATTCCGGGTGGATTATATTAAAACGATGGATGTGGAAGAAGAAATTACCGACGAAATGGTCTGGGACATCAACCGTGAAAAGGTTATGATGGCTCCTGAGCGTATCCGAATTGTAACACAGTACATACTGGAACATTTTGACCAGAAGACTTATCGTGGGGATAAAACTTACATATATAATACGCTGACTAATATTGCAGAGGTGGCTTCTGCCAGACGGGACGAGGTAGAGGAAATCAAGCAGAAACAGCGTATCAGCGGTTTTAATTCCATTTTTGCAGTATCGAGCGTTCCGATGGCAAAACTATATTATCAGGAATTCAAAAAGCAGATGGCAGCAGACCCGACCAAAAAACTGCGAGTTGCAACCATTTTCAGTTATGGTGCAAATGAGGAAGAATCAGATGGTATTTTGGATGAAGAAAATTCAGAGGATACCTCTGCTCTTGATCAGCCGTCCAGAGAATTTCTGGAAGAAGCCATCAAGGATTATAATGAAATGTTCCATACGAATTACGATACCTCAAGTGATAAATTCCAGAATTACTATAAAGATGTGTCGCTTCGCATGAAGAACAAGGAGCTGGATATTCTGATTGTAGTAAATATGTTCCTGACAGGTTTTGATGCCACAACCATGAATACGTTGTGGGTAGACAAGAATCTAAAAATGCACGGGCTGATACAGGCATTTTCCCGTACCAACCGTATTCTGAATTCAATTAAGACCTTTGGAAATATTGTATGTTTCCGAAATCTGCAGAAGCGAGTGGATAGCGCCATTTCCCTGTTCGGAGACAAGAATGCTGGAGGCATTGTTCTGCTGCAGAGTTTTAAGGATTATTATTACGGGTATGAATCTGTGGATGGTAAGCCAATGCCGGGGTATGTGGATATGATGGAAGATTTGAATAATAAGTTTCCTTTGTCAGAACCACAGATTGTCGGAGAACAGAACCAGAAGGATTTTATCGCTTTGTTTGGTGCGATTCTTCGTATGAGAAATCTCCTGCTTTCCTTTGATGAGTTTAAAGGTAATGAACTGATTTCAGAACGTGATTTGCAGGATTACCTTGGACGTTATCAGGATTTACGTGATGAGTGGAAAAACAAACGTCAGGAAAGTACAGATGTTACAGATGATGTGGTATTTGAGATTGAATTGATTCGACAGATAGAAATCAATATTGATTACATTCTTATGCTTGTAAAGAAGTACCATGATACCCACTGTGAGGATAAGGAAGTACTGATAACTATCAACAAGGCGATTGATGCCAGCCCGGAACTGCGTAGCAAGAAACAGCTCATTGAAAACTTTATTGCGGGAATCAACGATGTGGATGATGTCATGAATGAATGGCATGAGTATGTGGTGGAACAGCGAGATCATGACCTTAATGCGATTATCACGGAAGAAAAGTTGAAGCCGGAAGATACACGGAAGTTCATGGAGAATGCGTTCCGTGATGGAGAGATCAAAACAGCCGGAACGGACATAGACAAACTGATGCCACCGATTTCACGCTTTGGCGGTGGCGGCAGAGCCAAGAAGAAACAGGGTATCATTGACAAGCTGAAGACTTTCTTTGAAAAGTATTTCGGTATCGGTGGTTCAGCTAGCTTTACTGAGCCGGATCATAAGACAGTGACTTATGATCTGAACAGTCAGGAAACGCTGTCGATGGTAGCAGAACCTAAAACACCATATGGAAAACGGTCATAAATGAATTGAGCCACACTGGAAGTAATCCTCTGTGGCTCTTTTTGAATTGAGCTTGTTTTACAGATAGATATAGGTTAAAGATTGAAGCATTGGACTAGAAGTCCAATGACGTAAAGAATAACATATGCTAGAATATTAGTATAAGTAATCTACTTGACGGATATGAGGGAGACCTCATATGATAAAGAAAGAAGTTTGAAATAGACTATTAAGTTCAAAATAATGGTAAGGAGTGATTTTAATGGGGGATTTTAAAAATTATCTTGATGAACAATTAAAAGATGAAAAATTCAAGAAAAAGCCGGTATGGCACTTAGAGTGGGTTTTGTATCTAAAAGAATGTGATAAAAAGAAAGAAGGAAGAAAGGACTTAATGACATATCCAAATATCGATATGATTCAGACGGGATTGCAACTGAAAAAATATATTAACCAGGCAGGTATGTCGATAAAAGATATTCAGGAATATTTACACCTTTCTTGCCCACAACCAGTTTATAGGTGGATTAAAGGAAAGATACTTCCGTCAGTAGACCATTTGTTAATGTTGAGTGAACTATTTGGTGTACATATGGAGAAACTGTTGGTAAAGAAGGAGAAAGATAATCTAATAATAGAACTAAATAGTTACGATACATCAATGGCACAAGACAGAAATTTGCGATATTGGGAAAATTTTATACATATTTTGGGGGATAGAGAAAGGATAGGGAGATAGTAAATGGATTATATAAAAAGTGCTACTATGATTTTTGGTAAAATTCGTAACAGAGTAAAAGAAGAAAAATTAAAACTTAGACTTACTAAAAAAGAGGTTCAACAGTATATTGCGGGCAAAGAGGGAGAAGAATTAGTTAGCAAGGTATTAAAAGATTCTTTTCCAGAAATGATTTTGTTGGATGACGTTTATATGGATGTTTCTGATTTGTGGTATGAGGTAAATGGATATGTTCCTACAATGCAGATTGATCATATATTGATTTCGAATCATGTGATATATGTAATAGAAACGAAAAAATATCCAAGGGAAGCAGAAGTGTCAGGTTCTTCCTTTTCACAGACTTGGACTTATAAAGATAGTAGTATTAGACATAGTAGTAGATATAATGCAGATAGACAAAATCAAAAGCATGTAGAAAATTTAAAAAAATTATGTGAGTTTGAAAATATTCCAATAATTTCAATAGTGTGCTTAGTAAATATGAATTCAGAGAATATTCATGTAAATACGCTGTATGGACGCTATGTTTTTATGATTGAAGAATTACCGATTATGATAGAGGCTATTGAAAAAAAATATAGCAGAAATAATGTTGATAAATTATTTGCTAAAGAGAAAATTCAAACTAAAAATATAAAAAGCTTTGACATTGAGGTTGAACATATTATATATGTTAAACTGTTGAAAAGAAAAGTTCGAGAATTAAGAAAAGGTAAAAGAAAAAGACGTAAAAAAAGTAAATAACACGCGTCCCTTGCAAAATAAATTAATTTGATTTCTGATGTTCGGTCAAAGTACGGATTATAAGATTGTTTTGACGAGGGATGCGGAGAAGGATAGTGATAGATTGGTCACATATCTTTTGCTTGAAAGGAAAAGTGAGCGGATAGTAAGAAATTTTTGAAATGATTTATATTAGAAAAAATAATGGTGGAGATAATGGGAAAAAAGAAGATTTTAATTTATGTTGGAATTATCATTGTTATATGCATTGTAGTGCCAATGATATTATATTTTTTGATTGATAAGTTTGATGTAGTATCAAGTAAGATAAATGCTGATAATTGGTTAATGTTTTGGGCAACATATTTAGCTGGTACATTAGGGGGATTAGCAACATTGGCAGCTATGATATTTACTGTTAAGAGTTCTTATGATCAGCAAAGAACTGCGCAGAAAATCAGAGAAAAAGAAATAGCGGATGAACGGAAATATCAGTATTCTCCTTATCTTTCAGTTCAAGTGATGCGAAAACGTGAAGTGTCAGAAGAGAGCAAGGTAGAAGAAATATGTAGGCATGTTTATTTACCAGAGACTGATATTTCAAATATTGCAGCAGATAATACAGAAAAAGTTCAATTATATTTAGAAATAAAAAATATTGGTTTTGGTCCGGCTATGAATATATTTTTGTTCTACGATAATTCTTATATAGTAAATGGGGTTAATTCTCATTCAGAGGAAGATTTTTGGCTTAAAGAATGCCTTAATTTAGGAAAAGAAGCAGGGGCTATTTGTGAGCTTACGTTATATTTTTCGTCGGATTTGTTGGGGAAAAAGCATGTACTTGAAAATGTGTTGACTGTAGACATCTTGCATCAAGATATTTTGGGAAATGTAATAAGAAAGAGAGTATGTTTTTCATTAAATAATAAATATATATATTCTGAGAATACGCTTGAATATTTGAGCTTTGAAGAACTTAAAAATGAATATCCACATGTTCAAGACATTACAAGATTATTTGCCAAAAATAAAGCGACAAATTAATTTTATGCTTGGAGATATAAAAGAATCTGACAGATTCATGTTTACAAATTTGAAACAAAAGAACAAAAATCTACAGCATAAAGTCAGTTATTGAATTTTACTCCTTGGGTAGCGGAGAATGTTGACCTGCTTGCAGATGCTGTTGGTCTTGATATTACAGTTGATGAGACAGAATCATCTGTTGGAGATTTCAATGTTGATATTTATGCATCTGAAACAGGAAGCGATAGAAAGATTATCATTGAAAATCAATTAGAAGACACGGATCATGATTATCTTGGCAAAATGCTTACTTATGCATCCGGGAAAGATGCAGATGTGGTTATTTGGGTAGTAAAACACGCACGAGAGGAACACAAGGTAGCAGTTGAGTGGCTTAATAACCATACGGATGATAAGATAGGTTTCTTCTTGTGTGAAATAGAGCTGTTCCAGATAGGAGATTCTGATATTGCTCCATCATTTACAGTAGTGGAAAGACCAAATGATTGGACGAAGGAGATTAAGAAGACAATTGCTACAAATCTAGCATAACAGCAGAGATTGGAATATTGGCAGGCGTTCAATGATTATACCTTTCAGAACGCAGAATTTAACAAAGCATTTAATAAGAGAAAACCAACGACAGATACTGGATGGATTTTTGTATTGGTTCATCAGCTTGTCATATTGCAGTATCAAAAATTCATAAAAGGAATGCGATTGATGTTGAATTGTATATAAATGATGATAAGGAACTTTTCAGAAGTTTGCTTTTGCATAAAGATGAGATTGAATCAGTGATGGGATTGGTACTTGATTGGAGAGATTGCCAGAAAGAAAGGCAAGCCGTATTATCATAGAAAAAGAAGTAACCTTTGATGAGAGTGCCACTTGGTCGCAGCAGTTTGATTATATTATGGATGTCTGCATAAAGATGAAGAAGGCATTTAATAAGTATTTATTAAGAAGGTGATGTCAATGGATACAGTAGATATGATGATATCTTCATCCATGAGTTATTATAATAATTTGAAGAAGGATCCTAATGGACGTTATCGCTCATGGGAGCATTGCTATTTAAATTTTTATCATGCTAGAGAAAAAGATAATGCAGATGTAGATTACTTAAGTTTACAATTAGCTTTTTACTTGGCGAGTTGGGGAATGTATAGAGGTTCTTCGTTCCTTTTGCAGAAAGACTATAGGATACATATACCTGTTATTGAAGAACTATTGGATAAAAATTATGATTCATTGATGGGGATAAATTGTTCAGAATTGAAGAACGAAGTGAATCAGAAAAAACTCATAGAATTGAACGCATTTATGAGTGAGTATTATGATGTTATTCGCAGAAATGTAAAAGAGAAGAATTTGAAGAACACCTTATCATATACACTGATTACGAAAATTTTAATGGGAACTATGGGATGTGTTCCGGCATATGATAGATATTTTATTGCGGGCATCAAGAATCAAAAGGTTGCTACAGGAAGTTGCAATATTAAGTCTATTTTACAGCTTGCAGATTTTTATGAAAGAAATGAATCCCGTTTAGAACCTGTCAGAGAGAATATGAGAGTGTATGATTTACCATACCCACAGATGAAAATGATTGATATGGGGTTTTGGCAAATTGGGTTTGATTTGGATACTAACAAAGAAATAAAAGTAACGCATTAGTAATGGTTTATTCTGCACACCCTTTTGTTAAATAATGCACACCCCCTCCGTAGTCTGCCCCCTTAACTGACTACGATTTGACTACTACACAAGGTATTGATTTGCTCCGTTTTGCATTATTTTGCAAAAAGTGTAGTAAATAACAAGAAAAGTACGATGCCTAGAAAAACCGATAAACCAACGCAAAACTCGGCAATACTGGGCAACTTAGAACAGGAGAAATTTATGATTAGAGTTTTATTCATCTGCCATGGGAGTCTATAATAAATGTGGAGAATATCTAGTAAAATTGAGCTTTTGAACAATTTGTAATTAAATATTTACCGGTGATTTATTTATTTCGGTTTTGTGAGTAAGTAGGATATTTTAGAGAAAAAGGCAAAATAACAACGGTAGATAAGTCTCAATCCAAAACAATAGCAATGAAATAGAGGGAGAAGCGGCACAAATGAACAATTATTTGAACAATAATATTGTACTAATTAATATGTACGAAAATCTTTATGCAAATGGAATTAGAATTGATGAGATAATTCAAATGTTTAAAAAGGGAGAATTTGCTTAATATAGTGGGTTTGATTTTGGGAGATTTAGAGTATTTGTTGATGGATGTTTGTTATTGCTGAGTAAAGAAAAAATTAATAGATATTACAAAGATGAATATTGTTTTGCAAAATTTATAGATAAAGTTTCGGATGACCAACAGCTAATTCCTTATATTAATTATATACAAAATGAGGATTTGTTTTCAGAAATAGAGGATGTAGCAGTAACATTTTGAAAAGTCAGACAGAAACAAGTCCATATGTACCAATGGAATAGAATAAGATAAGTGCATTTCGGCTAAAATATATTTAAAACAGAAATTAGCCGAAATACACTTGCTTTTTAATGATGTTTCGGCTAAAATATAACAAAAATAGAAATTAGCCGAAAAGAGGTTTGGAATATGAGTTATATAAAAAGAAATTTGGAGAATGTGGTAAATCAGGTTACCAAGGAATACCCAGTGGTTCTTGTTACAGGACCGAGACAGGTGGGCAAGACTACAATGTTGCAGAAGTTAATGGAAGGAACGGAAAGGGGATATGTTACCCTGGATGATTTGAATGAAAGGGCGCTTGCGAAGTCTGATCCGGAATTATTCTTACAATTGCATAAGCCGCCTATATTAATTGATGAAGTTCAGTATGCACCGGAATTATTTGCTTATATTAAGATGAATGTAGATAAAAATCATAAACCAGGGGCTTTTTGGTTGACTGGATCACAGATATTCAAACTGATGCGGGGAGTACAGGAGTCACTGGCTGGCAGAGTGGCAGTGCTTTCTCTTACATCTTTATCACAGGCAGAAATAGCAGGTGTTGAGATGGAGCCATTTACGATAGAGATGGAAACGCTGGCAACACGAAAGGCAGGCAGAACGGAAATTGATACAAGAGGCATTTTTGAACGTATTTATAAAGGTTCCATGCCTGCGATTGTAAGTGGCGTGAACAGTAATAGCCAGATTTTTTACAGCAGTTATTTGTCTACTTATATTGAGCGTGATGTTAAAGAATTGTCGGATGCCATTGATTCGCTTAAATTTCTTCGATTTATTACTGCGGTGGCTGCAAGATGTGGTCAAATGGTTAATGTAGCAGAAATTGCAAGAGATGCGGATATTAATCAGACGCAAGCAAAGGATTGGTTGGGGATTTTGGAAACTCTTGGAATTATCTTTTACCTTCATCCGTATTCCAACAATCTGCTAAAGCGTCTTGTAAAAACTCCAAAGTTGTATTTTTACGATACGGGACTGGTATGTTATTTGACAAAGTGGAGCAGTGCTGAAACGTTAGAAAGCGGAGCCATGAATGGTGCAATTTTAGAAAATTATGTGGTTGCGGAAATTAGAAAAACATACCTGAACTGTGGAAAGGAACCATATATGTATTACTACCGTGACAAGGATGCTAAAGAAATTGATATTGTATTGGAACATGATGGAATATTAAATCCAATTGAAATAAAGAAAACCTCAAATCCAGGAACAGAATTGATAAAGGTATTTGGATTGCTGGATAAGGCATCAACACCACGCTCTAAAGGAGCGGTTGTCTGCATGAAGCCCGCACTTGGTGCAATTGATAGGGATAACTATATTATACCGGTTTGGATGATATAATTCTTTTGCTGCTTTTAACCCCTCTCAATTTGGCAACGATTGCAACATCGAGCAATAGCGAGATAGAACAGGAGAAATTTATGATAAAAATACTATTCATCTGTTTAGGCAACATCTGCCGTTCCCCCATGGCAGAATTCATCCTAAAGGACCTCGTCGCCAGGCGAGGCCTCACCGACCGCTTCGAGATAGCCTCGGCTGCCACCAGCACGGAAGAAATCTGGAATGGCATTGGGAATCCGATTTACCCGCCGGCGCAGGCGGAGCTTAAGAAGCATGGAATCGGGAATACGCCGGAGACCGATTTTCGGGACAAGCGGGCGAGACAGTTGACAAAATCCGATTATGAGATTTATGATTACCTCATAGGGATGGACGAAAGCAACATCCGGGGAATCGAGCGGATAACTGGGCATCGTGGCGGTAAAATATCCATGCTGCTTTCCTTTGCCGGAGAGCAGGCAGCAATATCTGACCCATGGTATAGCGGCAGGTTCGATAAGACTTATGCGGATGTAACACGCGGATGCGAAGCATTCTTAGAATATCTCATAGAGCAGGGAGAAGTGTAGATGATAGAAATCTTATTTGGCGAGAGCGAAGGCGGAGCCATGAAGCTTGCGAAGAACTATCAGCAGCCGGATTATGAGGATGGACCAACCGCATGGCTTGGGGAAAAGCCGGACAAAGCCACCTTTGAAGACATGTTTGCAGGAGAAGCAGTTGGCGGAACTTCTGCGGAGGTCATTATACTGCCATTTATGTTGGACATTGGCAGCCTGAGGGAACCGCTGGATGGTACATATCGGAAGAAGATAATCTTAGAGCAGTATGGTGTCTATTGGAAAGAGGATGAAAAAGAGGAGCGGGAAGAATTAGAGCAGGCAGTGGAAACATATGGGAAAGAGCTGCAGCGGATGGAGCAGTTTGCAAAGCAGGGAGAATCTTTCCGTATCTGGTACAGCAACAAGCCTTATTCCCTGTGCGGACTCTGCCATGCAGTCAGTGTGCTGCGGAAATATGAATGCGCGATATCCGTGGTACGTCTGCCGGATTATGTAAGAGAAGAGGAAAATACGACGGTACGTTATTCTTCCTGGGGAGAAGTAGATGCCGGACAGTTTTATCGATTCCTCCCATTGGAAAAGGAGCTTTCAGAGCATGAGCAGAAAGTATTTGCATCCAGATGGGACGAACTTAAAGAAGAGGATGCACCTCTTCGGGTTCTGATAAATGGCTGTCTGGTGGGCGTAAAAGAGGATTTTTATGATTTCCTGATTCGAAGAGAACTGCCGGAGGGCGAAATCATACAGGCAAGACTTATTGGAAATCTGTTGTTAAAATATCCCCTTGGAATCAGTGCCAGTTGGTATATGAACCGCATCAAACATATGATTGAGACCGGAGAAATAAAAGTGGTGAAAGAGGCGGATGAAATTTTTCGCCGGAGCATCAGAAAGGAGCAGTAGGAATGAACGAGATCATAAAAGCAATGGAGACAAGAAGAAGTATCAGAGGTTATAAGGAAGATATGGTGCCGGAAGAGCTGATTGCAGAAGTAGTGGAAGCCGGAACTTATGCGGCTACCGGAATGGGCAGGCAGTCACCGATTATACTTGCAGTTACCAATAAAGAAGTAAGAGATAGACTTTCCAAGGTAAATGCTGAGATTATGGGAACAACCGGCGATCCGTTTTATGGAGCACCGGTGGTACTGGTGGTGTTAGCAGATAAGAGCCGTCCCACCTATCTTTATGATGGAAGCCTCGTTATGGGCAATCTGATGCTGGCAGCACATTCCTTAGGCCTTGGAAGCTGCTGGATTCACCGAGCAAAAGAAACTTTTGAGCGGGAAGAGGGAAAAGCAATTTTAAAGGAACTTGGCATTGAAGGAGATTACGAAGGCATTGGAAACTGTGTCATCGGCTATGCAAAAGAACCGGCAAAAGACGCCGCTCCGAGAAAAACAGATTATGTCCATTATATAAAATAAATCTGGATAATATAAAGGACCTAGTGAAAAAATAGCATCAGATTTGTAAAAAATACTTGCAAAACAAAAAAAGCAGTGCTATCATAGTCAACAACTAGGAGATATAGTTGCAAAAGCTGGGAAAGAGACTCTTACTTTTAGAGGCCGACAGGAATGCAGCGTCACCGACTGAGAGCGCTGTTTGGAAGAGAAAGCAAAGGGAACACTCTGGAGCCGACTGGCTGAATTACAGTAGGTCAGTACGTAGTGCACGTTACGCACGAAGAGAGGGAAGATGAAGCATTCATTTTCCAATGCGGGTGGTACCGCGGATAAGAAGATTATTCGCCCCGGAATACGAGTCAGTATTCCGGGGTTATTTTTATACTCCGGGCTGACAATCATATCAGAAAAGGAGTAGATAAGATGAGCAACATTTACAGAGACGTAACCTTAAATCAGGTAAGCGAAAACGACATTGGAAAGACACTTCGGGTAGCAGGCTGGGTAGAGAATATCCGGGACCATGGCGGCGTATCCTTTATTGATTTAAGAGATATGTATGCAGTAATGCAGATTGTAATCCGGGATGGAAAACTGTTAGAGGGAATCCGCAAGGAGCAGGCAGTTTCCATAGAAGGTCTGATTGAAAAAAGAGATGAAGAGACCTACAATCCAAAGATTCCGACCGGAACCATTGAATTAGAGGCAAAGAGCGTAGATATTTTAGGAGAGGTTTATACACAGCTTCCATTTGAAGTAATGACCAGTAAGGAAGTCCGTGAGGATGTCCGGTTGAAATACCGTTATCTGGATTTGAGAAACCAGAAAGTAAAAGACAATATTATTTTCCGTTCCAAGGTAATTTCTTTCTTAAGAGAGAAAATGACAGAGATGGGATTCTTAGAGATTCAGACTCCGATTCTTTGTGCATCTTCTCCGGAGGGCGCAAGAGATTACATCGTGCCATCCAGAAAATACAAAGGAAAATTTTATGCATTGCCACAGGCACCACAGCAGTACAAACAGCTTCTGATGGTATCCGGATTTGATAAATATTTTCAGGTTGCACCATGTTTCCGTGATGAGGATGCAAGAGCAGACCGTTCACCGGGAGAGTTCTATCAGCTTGACTTTGAAATGAGTTTTGCAACCCAGGAAGATGTATTTAAGATTGGTGAAGAAGTACTTTCTGCCACCTTTGAGAAATTCGCACCGGAAGGCAGCAAAGTAACGAAAGCACCGTATCCAATCATCAGTTATAAGCAGGCAATGTTAGAGTTCGGAAGTGACAAACCGGACCTTCGGAACCCACTTCGTATCATCGATGTGACAGAGTTCTTCCAGAGATGTACCTTTAAGCCATTTATCGGAAAGACCGTAAGAGCCATCCGTGTACATGCAGAGATGTCCAAAGGTTTCCATGAGAAACTTTTGAAATTTGCAACCGGAATCGGTATGGGCGGCTTAGGATATCTGGAAGTATTAGAAGATGGAAGCTATAAGGGACCGATTGATAAATTTATCCCGGATGACATGAAAGAAGAATTCAGAAAGCTGGCAGGCCTTGAAGTAGGAGATACCATTTTCTTCATGGCAGATAAAGAAGAGCGTGCCGCATATTATGCAGGCATGATTCGAAATGAATTAGGCGAGAAGTTGGATTTAATTGAGAAAGATGCATACCGTTTCTGTTATGTCAATGATTTCCCAATGTTCGAGCGTGACCCGGAGACCAAGAAAATCGGATTTACCCATAACCCATTCTCCATGCCACAGGGCGGCTTAGAGGCACTCAATACCATGAATCCGCTGGACATCTTAGCATACCAGTACGATATCGTCTGCAACGGTGTGGAGCTTTCCTCCGGTGCAGTCCGTAACCATGATATGCAGATTATGGAGAAAGCTTTTGAAATCGCAGGTTATGATAAAGAAGTGCTGAAAAATAAATTCGGAGCATTATACAATGCATTTCAGTTTGGAGCACCGCCACACGCAGGAATGGCTCCTGGCATTGACCGTATGATTATGTTACTGCGTAACGAGGATAACATCCGTGAAGTCATTGCTTATCCGATGAATGGAAATGCACAGGATTTGATGTGCGGAGCACCAAACGAAGTAACCGAGCAGCAGTTAAGAGAAGTTCATATCAAAGTACGTGATTAAGGAGGAAAAACAATGGCAAATGTGATTTCAGATGAAACCATGGAATACGTTGGAATCCTTGCAAAGCTTGAGCTTTCCGAAGAGGAAAAAGCAGCAGCAAAAAAAGACATGGAAAGCATGTTAGATTATATTGATAAATTAAACGAACTGGATACATCCGGTGTAGAACCGATGTCCCATGTATTTCCGGTGCATAATGTATTCCGGGAAGATGTAGTAACCAATGGTGACGGCGGCGAGGATACCCTTGCCAACGCGCCGGAGCGCAGAGACCGGGCATTTGTTGTACCAAAGACCGTAGATCAGTAAAGGAGGCGGCAGAAGATGAATTTATTATCACTGACAGCAGTAGAGATTGGAAAGAAAATCAAAGCCCATGAAGTATCAGTAGAAGAAGCTACAAGAGCCGCCTTAGATGCCATTGCAGCAAAAGAGGATGCGGTACACAGTTTTGTTACCGTAGATGAAGAAGGTGCAATGAAGCATGCGGCAGAAGTGCAGAAGCTCATTGATGACGGCACATTGACAGGACCGCTGGCAGGAGTTCCGGTTGCAATCAAAGATAATATGTGCACAAAAGGAATGCTGACCACCTGCAGTTCTAAAATTTTATATAACTTTATTCCGACTTATACCGCAGAAGCAGTATTAAATCTGGAAAAAGCCGGGGCAGTAATTCTTGGAAAGACCAACATGGATGAGTTTGCCATGGGAAGTACCACAGAGACCTCTGCTTTTGGAGAGACCAAAAATCCATGGAATACCGAGCATGTACCGGGCGGTTCATCCGGTGGAAGCTGTGCGGCAGTAGCAGCAGAAGAATGCTTTTATGCATTGGGTTCAGACACTGGTGGTTCTATCCGTCAGCCAAGTGCATTCTGTGGTGTGACCGGCATCAAACCAACATATGGAACCGTATCACGTTATGGACTGATTGCATATGGTTCTTCTTTAGACCAGATTGGACCGGTAGCAAAAGATGTAACAGACTGTGCTGCTATTTTAGAAGCAATTACTTCTTATGATGAGAAAGATTCCACTTCTATTAAGCGGGAAGAAACCGATTTTACCAGTGCACTGGTAGATGATGTAAAAGGAATGAAAATCGGTATTCCAAGAGATTATTTTGGAGAAGGCCTGGATGCAGAAGTAAAAGATGCAATTCTTGCAGCAGCTAAGAAGTTAGAAGAAAAAGGTGCTATTGTAGAAGAATTTGATTTAAGTCTGGTAGAGTATGCAATTCCTGCATATTATGTTATTGCAGATGCAGAAGCAAGCTCCAACCTTGCACGTTTTGATGGAGTAAAATATGGCTATCGTACCAAAGAATATGAAGGACTTCATAATATGTATAAGAAATCCCGTTCCGAAGGATTTGGAGCAGAAGTAAAACGTCGTATCATGTTAGGCTCCTTTGTTTTAAGCTCCGGTTATTATGATGCATATTATCTGAAAGCGCTGCGTACGAAAGCGTTGATTAAGCAGGCATTTGATAAAGCATTTGCAAAATATGATGTTATCTTAGGACCAGCAGCACCGACCACCGCTCCGAAGCTAGGAGAGTCCTTAAGCGACCCGCTGAAAATGTATTTAGGCGATATCTATACTGTATCGGTGAACCTGGCAGGACTTCCGGGAATCAGTCTTCCTTGCGGAATTGACAGCAAAGGTCTTCCGATTGGCATGCAGTTGATTGGAGACTGCTTCAAAGAGAAGAATATCATCCGTGCAGCCTATGCTTTTGAACAGACAAGACCATATCAGCACAGCCCGTTAGCAGCAGATTAGGAGGAGAAGATTATGAGTAAACAGTATGAAACCGTCATTGGACTGGAAGTCCATGTGGAACTGGCAACTAAGACCAAAATCTTCTGTGGCTGTTCTACTGCATTCGGAAGTGCACCAAATACCCACACCTGTCCGGTCTGTACCGGTATGCCGGGATCTCTTCCGGTATTAAATAAACAGGTGGTAGAATATGCCATGGCAGTTGGTGTTGCCATGAATTGTGAAATCAACCAGTATTGTAAATTTGACCGTAAGAATTATTTTTATCCGGATAACCCTCAGAATTATCAGATTTCCCAGCTTTATCTGCCAATCTGCCATGATGGTGGAATTGAGATTGAAACAGCAGATGGAAAGAAAACCATTGGAATCCATGAGATTCATATGGAAGAGGATGCCGGAAAATTAGTACATGACGATTGGGAAGATGTATCTTTAGTAGACTATAACCGTTCCGGTGTACCTTTGATTGAGATTGTATCAGAGCCGGATATGCGTTCTGCAGAAGAAGTAATAGCCTATCTTGATAAATTAAGAATGATCGTGCAGTATCTAGGCGCATCTGACTGTAAGATGCAGGAAGGTTCCATGCGTGCCGATGTCAACTTATCTGTGCGTGAAGCAGGTGCAAAAGAATTCGGTACCCGTACAGAGATGAAAAATATCGGTTCTTTTAAAGCAATTGCAAGAGCCATAGAAGCAGAGACTGCAAGACAGATTGATTTAATTGAATCCGGTGAAAAAGTGGTACAGGAGACCAGACGATGGAATGATGACCAGGGATATTCCTATGCAATGCGTTCCAAAGAGGATGCCCAGGATTACCGTTATTTCCCGGAACCGGATCTGGTACCGATCGTAATCAGTGATGAGTGGCTGCAGCGTGTAAAGGACAGCCAGCCGGAATTAAGAGAAGCAAAACGTCAGCGTTATCAGGATGAATTCGGCCTTCCGGAATATGATGCTAATATTTTGACTTCTGCAAAGAAGATGGCAGATGTATTTGAAGCAACCACAGCAATCTGTAATAAGCCAAAGAAAGTATCCAACTGGCTGATGGGCGAAACCATGCGTATCTTAAAGGAGCAGAACAAAGACCCGGAGGATATCGCATTTTCACCGGAAAATCTGGCAAAATTAATCGAGCTTACTGATGTCGGAACCATCAATGGCAATGTAGCAAAAGAAGTATTTGAGCAGATTTTTGCAGAGGATATTGACCCGGATAAATATGTGGAAGAGCATGGATTAAAGACTGTAAATGACGAAGGTGCATTGCGTGATACCATTGCCAAAGTCATCGAAGAGAATCCACAGTCGGTAGAAGATTACCGCAATGGGAAAGAAAAGGCAATCGGCTTCTTAGTAGGTCAGACCATGAAAGCCATGAAGGGCAAAGCAAATCCTGGAATGGTAAATAAGATATTGAAAGAACTGTTATAAAGAAGTGTTATAAATAACAGGGAATGCATGCAAGCTTTTCCTTATATGTATAAAAAATCCTGCAGTATGAAGGTATCAGAAATACCTGTCATGTTGCAGGATTTTTATGTTTTTACTGTAGTCTGTCAATAAAGAGAAGCCAAACTTATGCCTTTTTTCTGGAAACAGAAGTTCTGATAAGATAGCATATGGTTCCAACTACAAATCCAATGCTGATCCACTGGGAGGTGGATAAGGCAAAGAGATGACCGCGGACGGCATCATAGCGGACATATTCTAACAGAAACCGCAGAATACCATAGACAATAAAATATATGGCAATCGTGTGCGGATAAGATTTCTTTAAATCCAGTATTGCAAGTACGACAGCAAGAATCAGAAGACAGATTGCTTCCACCAGCTGAACTGGAAACAGCGTAGTATCAGATGGCGCAATGGAATGCTCCGGGAACTGTACTGCAAAAGGTCCATCATATGGAATTCCATAACAGCAGCCGGCAAGAAAACATCCGATACGTCCGAAACCGTGAATCCATGGAATCAGATAAATCAGGTGAATGATAAAAGGCTTCCAGTCAATATGATGTATTTTTCCGGCCAGCAGAAAAAGAAGCAGTCCTCCAATCAGTCCGCCATAAAATACAAAGCCACTCTGCATAATGTAATTAAAATACTGGGGTTCTAACATACGGGACCAGTCAATGTCCCGGTAAGAAATGAATAGATACAAAAGCTTGGCGCCTAAGAAGGCGCCAAGTAATGTGTAAGCTTCTAATATAAGCATATCATCGAAGTTAAGCTTATATTTTCTGAGCGGATACAGGGCAAAAAGATTTGCCGTAATCACTCCAAGTGTGATCATAAATCCATAAGATGGGATATGAAATCCCAGAATATTCAGATAAAGTGCCATCTTTTTCCATGTATCCTTTCAAAAAACAAATATTAGAATGCGCTTGCAACAGATGCAACACATGCAACACATGCGATGTAAAGCAGTAAGCCTAATACTAATCCGATGATAGAGCATACAAGACCACCTGTAGCACATTTAGCCTGATTCTTATGTCCAACAGCGCCTAAGATAGTACCGATAAGACCTAAGATTGCTCCGATCCAGCCATAAACACCTACTGTAACTACGTCAACAACGATGGAAATAATTCCTAAAACTAATGCTGCGACACCCATTTTCATGTCCTCCTTGGTTTATAAAAATCTAATAAATTACATTGAAAGTTTAGCATTTAATAGGGAGACTGTCAAATATTGGTTGCAAATTTTGAAAAATAGTAAAAAATATCAGGTTCTGTCATATATGAAGATTTTATAAAATTATGGCTGCGAAGGTTGAGATTAAAACCGGCTTGAATTATAATAAAAGCAATGTTTTAGAATCTTAAAACAGATTTGAGAGAATAGGAGAATCAGATATGACAGAGAATGAAGACAAGAGAGAACTTGAAAATATAGATACTGTAGAAGAGACAAAGAAAGAGACCACAGATGAGAAGAAGGATGAATACGAAGAAATCTGTTACATCTGTCGCAGACCGGAAAGTGTTGCCGGTAAGATGATAAAGATTCCGAATAATATCTGCATTTGTAAAGACTGTATGCAGAGAACCTTCGACAGCATGAATAACTCTGGATTTCCAATGGGTGATTTTATACCAAATGGTCAGATGCCCAATATCAGCATGATTAATCTTTCGGATTTGCAGGGCTTTATGCCGCAGAGCCAGAAGATTAAGAAAAAGAAAACCAAAGAGGAGAAAGCAGAAGCTCCGAAATTAGATATAAAGAAGATTCCGGCACCACATAAGATTAAAGCAAGCCTGGATGAATATGTGGTTGGACAGGAATATGCCAAGAAGGTAATGTCTGTGGCAGTTTACAATCACTATAAACGTGTGGCAACCGATACGATGGATGATATTGAAATCGAGAAATCCAATATGTTAATGATTGGACCGACCGGAAGTGGTAAGACTTATCTGGTGAAGACACTGGCAAGACTTCTGGATGTGCCGCTGGCAATTACAGATGCGACTTCCTTAACTGAGGCAGGTTATATCGGAGACGATATCGAAAGCGTTGTCAGTAAATTGCTTGCAGCTGCAGATAATGATGTAGAGCGGGCAGAGCATGGCATTATTTTCATTGATGAGATTGATAAAATTGCCAAGAAGAAGAACACCAACCAGCGTGATGTCAGCGGAGAATCCGTACAGCAGGGAATGTTAAAGCTTCTTGAAGGAGCAGAAGTGGAAGTGCCGGTGGGAGCCAGCAGCAAGAATGCCATGGTTCCGATGGTTACCGTTAACACTAAGAATATTCTTTTTATCTGTGGTGGAGCTTTCCCGGATATTGAAGAGATTATTAAAGAACGTCTCAATAAGCAGGCATCCATTGGATTCCAGGCAGATTTAAAGGATAAATATGATAATGATGAGAATCTGTTACAGAAAGTAACGGTAGAAGATGTAAAGAAGTTTGGAATGATACCGGAATTTATCGGAAGACTTCCGATTCTCTTTACCCTGGAATCACTTACTGTTGATATGCTGGTCCGTATTCTAAAGGAGCCGAAAAATGCTATTATCAGGCAGTATCAGAAGCTTCTGGCATTAGACGAAGTCAATCTGGTATTTGAAGAGGATGCACTGCGGGCAATTGCAGAGAAAGCAAAGGAGAAGAAGGTCGGAGCAAGAGCACTCCGTTCTATTATCGAAGAATTTATGTTAGATATCATGTATGAGATTCCAAAGGACGAAAACATCGGCCAGGTAACGATTACAAGAGATTATATTGAGAAAAAGGGCGGTCCGCTTATCACTATGCGTGGAGTGGCAGCATTACCGGTAAACGAATAAAATAAAAGAAAATAAGTGCCGGAGCTTATATGGAAGATTGTAAAGACGCACCATACTCGGAAGAATATTACGACCTTCTGGTTTCCTATCTGAGCCTTGAAAATGAATATCTTCCGGGAGGCTGTATCCAGAATATTGATAAAGATTTTAATGTAGTCTATTTGCAGAGTGCAGGCTTGCCGAAGCTGGATATTGACCAGTATACCTATTCGGCAATTCCAAAATGTTTTACCACATTAGACGAAGAGGCATTGCAGGCAGGCGGAATCATAAGGGTACAGAGTCAGCCAAATCTTGCTTTGAGAGGGCAGGGTGTTCTGATTGGATTTGTGGATACCGGAATTGATTATCAGAATGAAGTATTCCGTAATTCCGATGGCAGCAGCCGTATATTAAGAATCTGGGATCAGAGCATTCGAAGTGAAGATACACCAGAGGGATTCCTCTATGGAACGGAATATACAAAAGAACAGATCGATATGGCATTGTTAACAGATGCACCTCTTCGGGTAGTACCTCACCGGGATGAAGAAGGACATGGTACCTTTATGGCAGGTCTTGCGGCAGGAAGCGAAAAACTTTCGGAGAAATTTGCCGGAGTAGCACCCTATGCACAGATTGCCATGGTAAAGCTGAAGCCGGCAAAGAAATATTTAAGGCGTTTTTATTATATTCCGGAAGCTGCAAAGGCTTATCAGGAAAATGATATTATGGCGGGGGTGGCATATCTGACCAGACTGGCGGAACGATATCGCCGCCCTCTGGTGATTTATCTTGGGCTTGGAAGCAATTCCGGGGATCACAGTGGAAACAGTGTGATTTCGTATTATCTTAATTATGTTTCCTTCAAGCGGAATACGGCAGTTGTGGTAGCAGCAGGGAATGAAGCTACTGCCAGACATCATTATTACGGAGAAGTTGCATTCGGGCAGCAGAGTGATGTGGTAGAAGTAGATGTGGAAGATGCAGTGGCGGGTTTCCATATTGAAATGTGGGCAAAGGCTCCGGAGCTTTATTCGGTGCGGATTATATCGCCAACAGGAGAGCGGACGGCAGGTGTCCGGGTGCAGCAGGATGGCAGAGAGGTATACCGTTTTGTATTTGAAAATACACAGGTTATCATTGATTACCACATTGTTGGCACTGCCACAGGAGATCAGCTTATTTATATCCGGTTTGACCGGCCCACCAGAGGCATCTGGACGATTGAGGTAAATGGCGATTACAGTATAGAAGGAAGATATCACATGTGGCTTCCGATTACCGGACTGATTGCCGGTGATATTTCTTTTATTCGTTCTAATCCGGATACGACAATTACCATGCCGGGAAATGCAGCTGCACCGATGACAGTAGGTGGATACAATGCAGGAAATGACAGTATTTATCTGAATTCCAGCAGAGGATACACTGCATCGGGACTGGTAAAGCCGGATTTTGCAGCACCGGGTGTCAATGTGATTGGACCGGCACCGGGCAACCGGTTTGAGGCAAGAAGTGGTACCAGCATTGCAGCGGCAATTACTGCAGGAGCTGCAGCACTGTATCTGGAATGGGCAGTAGAGCGTGGTTATAATACTGATATTACAAATGCAGAAATTAAAAATGATTTTATCCGCGGTGCGGTGCGGTTAGAAAGCAGAGTTTATCCGAACCGGGAATGGGGATATGGAACCTTAAATCTCTATCAGACCTTCGAACAGTTGCGCCGGACATAGGAGGTTCTTGTTTGCATAGAATAACTGCTTCTGTGGGATTCTATATAGAAAACACGAAGCAGGAGGGTAAAGATGAAGCAGGAACATGCAATTGATTTACGAAAGGCAGCCATTATCGGATGTGGGTTTGTCGGCTCTGCCACTGCATTTACACTGATGCAGAGCAAGCTCTTTTCCGAACTGGTTCTAATTGATGTGGATAAAGCAAGAGCGGAAGGAGAGGCCATGGATATCAGCCATGGAATGCCATTTGCCGCACCGATGAAAATATATGCCGGCAGTTATGATGACATTGTGGATGCCGACATTATTATCATTACGGCAGGAGCAAACCAGAAACCGGGAGAAACAAGGCTTGAGCTGGTAAAGAAAAATGTAGCCATTTACAAAAATATTATCCCGGAAATTGCCAGCAGAAGGTGTCGTGGCATATTACTCATCGTATCAAATCCGGTGGATATACTGACACTGGCAGCATTGAAATTATCCGGTTTTCCGGAAAACCGGGTAATCGGTTCCGGAACAGTATTAGATACTGCCCGGTTAAAAAATATGCTGGGAAAACAGCTTGGCATCGACAATCGTGGTGTGCATGCATTTATTGTAGGAGAGCATGGAGACAGTGAGGTGGCGGTATTCAGTTCTGCCAATGTATCCGGCATTCCGTTGGAACAGATTTATAAGCTGCGTGGCTATGAGGAATATGAAAGTCATACGAAGCGTATATATGAAGAAGTAAAGAACAGTGCTTATGAAATTATAGAGCGTAAGCAGGCAACCTATTATGGAATTGCAATGGCGATTAAGCGGATTTGTGAATGTATTGTCAGGGATGAACATTCGGTGCTTCCGGTGTCCAGTCTGATGCATGGGCAATATGGCATTTCTGATATCGTGCTGAGCATGCCGGCAGTGGTGGATGCCGGTGGCGTGGAGCAGATTCTTCCTGTGTCATTAGACGAAGAAGAGCGGGCAAGGCTTCATGCGTCAGCAAAAGCACTGCGGGATGTGATTGCTGACATAGAATTATAGAGCAGGCGGAGCAGAAAGAGAGAAAGAAAAGGACAGAAGGAATCAGGTAGAACAAAAGAAGGAGGAGTTTCCATGAAATATTTATTACTGGTGGCATCCATTTTCGGGCTGGACGAAGGAATCAAGCAGCGGATTGATAAGAAGGAGCCGTTGGGAAAAGAAAGAAGAGTTCCAAAGCTTCCGGTTGTAATTGAAAAATATTATAACAATGGAGCCGCATTGAATCTTTTAGCGAAGAAACCGAAAATTATGCTGGGGTTACACAGTGCATGCATGGCAGGACTGATGACCATATATGGATTTGTATTAAGAAAAGGAAATACAGGACTGAAAACCGGTATGAGTATGATGGTTGGCGGCGGATTAAGCAATCTCTGGGACAGAATTCATAAGAAGCATGTGGTGGATTATATCCGCTTTGATACACCGTGGAAACGCTTTTCAAGAATTGTATTTAATATTTCCGATTTCTTTATTTTTATCGGAGCAGCAGTTTCTATGTTGTTTGCATACAGGTAAGAAAACGGGATTGCAGCCAACGGTAGTAATACCGAAGGGAGCAATCCCATTTTTCTTAATCAAATTCGTTCGTTATATCTTAATCAACATAAAAAATCATTATTAAAAATCAAATTCTATATCTGAGAAAGGTACATTGAAAAACCTTGATTATTGCAACTATTTAATTACTGTTACGTTAGTTGCCTGAGGACCCTTGGCGCCTTCTGTTACGTCAAATTCTACTGCTGCGCCTTCTTCTAAGGATTTGTAACCATCCATGTTAAGTCCTGAGTAGTGTACGAATACATCATTACCTTCTGCATCAGAGATGAATCCGTAACCTTTCTGGTTATTAAACCATTTAACTGTACCGTTCATTATAGTACCTCCACAAAAATTATCTAGCCATATGGCTATGCTTAGAATAGCATAATTTATTTTAAAAGTAAAGAAAATTAGTTGATATCGGTATAGGGGATATCATGCCCGGCAAAAAATTTGCGTATCAGCATATCCCATTCCTGGTCGAAGGTGTGGTCTAAGGTAAAACTGCGGTAAGATACGCCATTGGTACAGGAAAGAATACCATCCTGAAATTTGATGTTTAAGAAAACTCCGTTCAAATCCTGGGTGGTCAGACCACTTTTGCTTACTTCCAGAGTATTTTTAAGATTCTTTGGAGAAAGCTGAAAGATAAAGCGGAAATAGGAGGGGGTATGTTTTCCTTTGATCAGGGCGAAGCAGTTTTCACGCAGCATGCCAAAAGGCAGGCAGCTTAAACCGGTTAGTTCCAGTTCATTCAGTTCTTCCGGACTGTAGAAATCCGGTACAAGATGTCCGTCGATTTCATAGGAACCTTTTCCACGGATGGCAGCTTCTGATAATAAGAAGTGGTCAAATAAATCCGTGCGAAGTAATTTATTCATAAAATCCTTTACCTGTAAAAGTTGTATTGCAATCATAGTATCCTCCTCATTTTTAAAGTGTAACACAAACCGGATAGAAAAAACAGAGAAAGTATTGTAGAATGTCTATGAAAAGAAGCAGATCGAAAGGAAATGATATGAGAAAACAAAGATTATTAACCGGTATTACAGGAATACTTATGGCATTTCTGCTTGCCGGCTGTAATACGTCATCCGTTGAAGAATGGGTAGATGAAGTAGTAGAAGATATCAATGGACAGATACCGGATAATACCTTGCTTCCGGTAGAGTCGGTTTCAGAGGAAAAATATGTATATGGCCAGCTTACGGAAGAAGAACAGCTTGTTTATGATGAGATGCTGGATGCTATTTTAAATCATCGGGAGGAGGTGGCAGTTGCTACATTAGATAAAGACGTACTGGCAAAAATGTATGAAGCAATTATGGCAGACTATGGCGGACTCTTCTGGGTGGATGGCTATTCCTATACGGAATATTCTAGGGCCGGTGTATTGACCGGGCTTAAGTTTGCACCGAAGTATACAATGGATGAAGCTGCAAGACAGGAGACACAGGCGGCAATTGATGAAAAGGTCGATGTGCTGCTTGGCGGCATTTCATCCGAGGACAGTGATTACCAGAAAGCACGGTTTATATTTGATACGCTGGTGCGTACGGTAAATTATGACCTTAATGCAGAGAATAATCAGAATATCATCAGTGTATTTCTAGAGGGAAGAACGGTGTGCCAGGGCTATGCCTGTGCCACAAAATATCTGATGGATTTATTAGATATTCCATGTACGATAGTGACAGGAACTGCCAATGGAGAACCACATGCATGGAATCTCATCGAACTGGATGGAGCCTATTATTATATGGATACTACCTGGGGTAATCCAACTTCCAACAGTCCGGATGACTTCGGAGATGTAGCTGAAGTGGTAGATTATTGCTTTTTTACTGCAACTACAGAAGAGTTATTTCAGACCCACAGCCCCAATGTGAATTTTTCATTGCCGGAATGCAATTGCCTGGATGACAGTTATTTTGTGCAGGAAAATTGTTATTTTAAGGACTGGTATCCGGAAGACATCGGAGCATTATTTACAGAGCTTGACAGCCACCCTGTACAGATGAAGTTTGAGGATGAGGCAGTTTATGGGCAGGCACAGCAGTTTTTCATTGAAGAAGGGCATATCGGGGATTATTATACCGTGGATAGTTCCTTATTTTATATGAAAAATGAGACAATGCGGGTACTTACTTTCCTGAAAAAATAAAATATTTGTGAAATATTATAAAAATTTAAATATCCTCTTTTCAAAACGTAATATTTATGATAATATGACATAGTAATGAAAACTACTTGTTATTACAAAGAAAAACATAACATATAATTTTAAACATTGCGTACATACTATAAGAGAGATGACTACGCAATCAGGAGGATAGAAAATGAGCTACAAAATCATAGTAGACAGCTGTGGAGAGTTATTCGATGATATGAAAGCAGATGGAAGATTCCAGTCTGTTCCGTTAGAGCTTGAGGTAGATGGATACCATGTGGTGGATGATGAATCCTTTGATCAACTGGAGTTTATTCGCAGGGTAAAGGAAAGCAGGCATAGCCCGAAGTCATCCTGCCCATCTCCACAGAGATATGTGGAAGCATATTTAGGAGAAGCAGAGCATGTATATGTAGTAACACTTTCCGGTAAATTAAGCGGTTCTTATAACAGTGCAGAGCTGGCAAAGAAGCTTTATTTAGAAGAACATATGGCAAAACAGATTCATGTATTTGATTCCTGTTCCGCATCCATTGGAGAGACTCTGATTGCAGAAAAGATACAGGAATCAGAGGAAGCCGGAAAGAGCTTTGAAGAAGTGGTTGCTGAGACAGAAAAATATATTAAAGACCAGCAGACCTTCTTTGTATTAGAGACTTTAGAGACTCTGCGTAAAAACGGCAGACTCAGTAACCTGAAAGCCTGGGTTGCCGGGGCATTAAATATCAAGCCGGTAATGGGGGCCACGCCCGAGGGTACAATCTGTCAGCTGGGACAGGCAAGAGGAATGGCAAAGGCATTGGACTATATGGTTAATGAAATTGTAAAGAGAACGAAAGAGTGTGAAAAGAAGATTTTATCCATCGCACATTGCAATTGTCCGGAACGTGCAAAACAGGTAAAAGAAAAATTGGAAAAGCTGGCAAAATTTAAAGATATCAGAATTGTAGATACTGCAGGAGTCAGCACCATGTATGCCAATAATGGCGGTGTTATTGTAGCAGTTTAAAAAATAGCAGATAAAAAGAAAACAGATAAAAGAAAACAGAATCGGTGCAAACCGGTTCTGTTTTCTTTTGCTGTCGGTAACAAAATGGAGCATCCGCATATAGTAATAACAGACGATTGCAAGGCAAGGAGGGATGAAATGCAAATCGCAATCATTGGAGCAGATGAAAGAACACCGGCATTGAAACGTTGTCTGACGGAATCAGGAATTGGAATCATAGAAATAACGGAGCAGAATATCCGGCGACTGATGCAGAGTCAGATTATTGTATTACCGTTGCGGGCACTGGAGGAGGATGGCAGAATCAGAGGAAGCAGGGTAAAAATAGGAATGGTATTATCCTATGCAGCGGAGAGAAGTGTTATTTATGGAGGTTGTTTCCCGGAGGTTCTGACACGAAGACCATCAGGGCGGCGGATACGGCTGGTTGATTATATGGAAGATGAAGTCTTTAGAAATGAGAATGCCGGACTGACAGCAGAAGGCTGCCTTGTAGAAGCAATGACAAAGAGCAGGTGCTGCGTGAAAGGAAGAAACTGTCTGGTGGCAGGTTTTGGTTATTGTGGAAGAGCCATGGCAAAGCTGCTTTTATCTTTGGAAGCGGAAGTAACTGTTTATGATATAAAGGAAGATTGCCAGCGGGTGGCAATGGAAATGGGGTGTAGCTTGTGGCAGGAGAATGCAGAGGAGCAGAACTTTGAGTGGATTTTTTATATGGCAGATAAACCATGTCCAATAGACACAGTCTTAAAATGGTGCGATGAGAAAACATATCTATGGGATATTACAACTGGTGGCGGACTTCAGGCAGAGGAGTTAGAAGAAAAAGGTATTCATGTGGAACATCTTACTGCCGTTCCTGGAAGAATATTGACAGAAAGTGCAGGAATCATTCTTGCACGGATGATAGAAAGAGGAGCAGCAGATTATGGAAGAGTATAAGCTTACATTAGGACTTGGAATTACCGGCTCTTTCTGCACTTTTGGGAAGATACTCCGGACGACAGAAGCACTGGTGCAAAAAGGAATAAAAGTTATTCCGGTATACTCCAGACATGCAGGAACTTTGGATACCAGATTTATGACAGCGGAAGTATTTCAAAACAGAATGCAGGAGATTACAGGAGAAAGGGGAATTCAAAGTATCGTGCAGGCAGAAACCATCGGTCCGTCAGGACTTTTTGATGTGATGGCAATTGCACCATGTACCGGAAATACCATGGCAAAGCTGCAGCAGGGCATTGTAGATACTACAGTGCTTATGGCAGCCAAAGCGCATCTTAGAAATGAAAAACCGTTGGTGCTGGCAATTTCTACCAATGATGCTTTGTCCATGAATCTTAGAAATATCGGACTGCTGATGAATATGAAGCATATCTATTTTGTGCCTTTCCGGCAGGATGATTATCAGAAGAAACCCCATTCTCTGGTGGCGGATTTTAACCGGTTAGAGGAGACTATTGCTGCAGCAATGAAAGAAAAACAGCTGCAGCCGGTGGTGCTGTCTCCGATGCCGGTAGATTATAAATGAAGGTCAATCTTATATTCACTGAGCCAGTAATGAATCTGCAGGAGATAAGCAATCATCTGAGGACCTGCCATAAGCTGGCCATACCATGGTTTGCCATAGTCTCCTTCCTGATTTAAGAATTGCATAGTCTTTTCTTTATCAATCAGTGCAAGAAGGGGACTTTCCCCGGTGGTCAGCAGCACACTCAGACGCTGACGCAGGAGCTGTTCATAGTAAGGATGGTAGGTCTTAGGATAAGGACTTTTCTTGCGGAAAGTAATGGTGTCCGGAAGATAGTTTTTTGCACACTGCCGCAAAAGGTTTTTCACAAGACCATCTTTTGCCTTCATTTCCCATGGCACATTAAAGACATAGGAAACCAGGTTTTTATCTGCAAAAGGAACGCGGGCTTCCAGACCGGAGAACATACTGGTGCGGTCCATGCGGTTTAGCAGAGTCTGCATAAAGTAGCGGATGTTAAGATAGGAAATACGCCGGCGGCTGCATTCCGTATCATTGTCCGATGGCAGAATATCGACCTCTGCAATGGCATTTTCATAAGAACTTTGCACATAGGAATCTAAGGACAGTGCATCTGCAATTTCGTCTTTTAAGAAGGACTTGCGGAAAGACAAATCCGGTGTCCATGGAAACGTGTTGCAGGAAAGAAAATTCTTCCGGTGAAACCACGGATAGCCGCCGAAAACTTCATCGGCACATTCTCCGGTCAGGACTACCTTATGCTGCTTACTGACTTCCCGGCAGAAGAAGAGCAGGGATGAGTCAACGTCAGCCATACATGGAAGGTCATGGGCTTTCATGGAAGCAAAGAGTAAGTCAGCCTGGGAGCGGTTGTCACAGGTCAGATATTGATGCTCACTTTTAAGATAGTTTTTCATAATATCCACAAAGGGACGGTCTTCGGAGGGCTGAAAATCATTTGCCTTAAAGTAACGGGAATTATCTGTAAAGTCAAAGGAATAGGTAGAAAGAGTCTGCCCTTCTTTTCTTAATTCTTCAGCACAGACCGAAGAGACAAGACTGGAATCCAACCCGCCGGAAAGAAAGGTGCAGATAGGAACATCGGAAACCATCTGCCGGCGGATGGACTGTAACAGCAGCTCTTTTGTGTGGACAACGGTTTCTTCATAGCTGTCTGTATGTGGATGGCTTTCTAATCGGAAGTAACAGTAATCTTTCAGTCCGGAAGCACTGAAAGTGAGGTAATGTCCCGGCAGACATTCTGCCATATGCTCATAAACTGCGTTGCCGGGGTTCCTGGCAGGACCAAGCCCGAAGATTTCGCAGAGTCCTGTTTTATTTACCGAAGGGATGCAGCCGGGATAACAGAAAATTCCCTTCGGCTCGGAAGAAAAGATAAGTGTGTCATGAAAAAGCCGGTAAAAGAGCGGCTTTACACCAAAGGCATCCCGAAAGAGATAGAGAAGCTGATGAGCCTCATCATAAATGGCAAAAGCGAAAATACCATTCATTTTCCGGACAAAGGACGGTCCTTCAAAAAGAAATCCATTTAAAATGACTTCTGTATCGGAATGAGTACGAAAGGTCATGCCATGGGAAACCAGTTCTTCACGGAGTTCTTTCGTATTATAAAGTTCTCCATTATAGACGATGGTGAAGTCTGCGTCACAATAATGTCTGGTCATAGGCTGAAGTCCACCATGAGGATCAATAATGGCAAGCCGGGTGTGGGAAAACCCTGTATGAGAGGTTAAATAAATACCATGGGAGTCCGGCCCGCGGTGATAAAGTGCGTCACTCATATCAGATAGAATGTTACGATAATAAGTCTCCCTTTCTAAAAAATCAGTATGTAAATTACAAAAACCGGAAATACCGCACATAGCAATTCTCAATTCATTTTTTGTAGTAATCTATGCATTTCCCTAAATAAAAAGTACAAAAAAGAAGAGAGATTTATGAAAGAGAGGAAGCATTTTCTGGGTGCAAAGCACAGGTAAGGAGTTGCCGGCAGTAAGTTGTGTGGGTTATAATAAAAAAGATGAAACTATTTTTCCGGCTGGAACGTCTAATTTACAGAAAGCAAAGGTTGAAAGGCTTTCTTTGCATATGCAGGTTTTCGGAAAGAGAAGAGGAAACAGGAATGAAGAAAAGAGGAATCGCAAAAGCGGTGGAGCAGGAAATTCTTGCATCCTATGAGCAGCTTTACCGGCTGGCAATTACCTATGTAAAGAACGAACAGGACGCAATGGATGTAGTGCAGGAAAGTGCATATAAGGCAATGAAGAATGCCGGTCAGGTGAAGGAAGAAACCTATATTAAGACCTGGCTCTGGCGGATTGTTATAAATACGTCACTGGATATGTGCAAGAAACAGAAGCGTATCGTAAGTGGAGTATTTATCCCGGAAGAAGCAAAAGAAGATGTATACAAAGACTGGGATATGCTGGCAGCGTTGGAAGAATTAGAAGAACGGGAAAGAACTATTGTGATATTAAAATATTTTGAAGAATGGAAAATAGATGATATTGCAGATCTTCTGAAAGAAAATCCAAACACCGTAAAATCAATCCTGTATCGCAGCTTAAAGAAATTAAAGATAAAGATGTCCAGGGAGGAAATAGCATGAACCATGAGAAAATAGACAGGATGAAGCAGGAATATGAGCAGATAGAAGTCCCGGAAGCATTGAAAACGCAGGTGGAAGCCGGAATCAGAAAAGGAAAGAGGGAGACCCAGAAAGGCAGTATCCGCTTTTTAAAAGGAGCAGCAACGGTAGCGGCAGCTATGGTTGCACTGGTGATTTCGGTAAATGTAAGCCCGACAATAGCCCATGCCATGGAAGAGGTTCCATTACTTGGCACAATTGTAAAAGTAGTGAACTTTTCTACATATTCTGATGTACAGGATGATAAGAATATGGAAGCAAATGTAGACATTCCCCAGGTGGCAGTGACAAATCAGGATGGGAAAGTATTATCGGATGAGACGGACGAGCTGAATCAGGAAGTGAAAAAGTATGCCGGTGGTATTATTAAGTCTTATCAGTCTGATGTAGCTTCCATTGAAGATGGTGAGAATGGTAATGAGGCAGTGAATTCGTCTTATCAGGTAGTGACAGATAACGACCGGCTGTTTGCTTTAAGAATTGATACTTCCATTGTAATGGCAGGATCGAACCAGTATACGAAAATCTATAATATAGATAAGAAAACCGGAAATACCATTACATTAAATGATTTATTTCAGAAGGATTCCGATTATCTGGACCGGATTTCAGAGGAAATAGAAAAGCAGATGAAGGAAAATATGGAAAAAGACAGTAACCTGCAATACTTCTTAGACAAGGATGTAGATGGCTACAGCTTTGATGGAATTAAGAATGATGTAAATTTCTATGTCAACAAAGAAGGAGAATTGACCATTGTTTTTGATAAATATGAAGTAGCACCGGGTTATATGGGAATTGTAGAATTTACGATTCCGACCAGTGTGGTTTCTGATATTATAAAGGACGGATATCTGCAATAATATGACAAAGATGGTGCGTACTAGGCATTTATAGTAATCGAAAACTCCCCCGGATATTGGAAGAAATTTCAATATCCGGGGGAGTTCTTATGCTATATCATGAGATACTTTTATTTCTTGAAGTTAGCTCTCTTTCTTAAGGTCGGGTCAAGAATACGTTTACGGATACGTAAGGATTCCGGAGTAACCTCTAAGAGCTCGTCAACATCGATAAAGTCTAATGCCTGCTCTAAGGAAAGTATCTTTGGTGGAACAAGGGTCAGCGCTTCGTCTGCGGAAGAAGAACGTGTATTGGTTAAGTGTTTCTTCTTACATACGTTTAATTCAATGTCTTCCGGTTTAGAGGAAGAACCGATCACCATACCGGAGTAAACCTTTACACCGGCTCCGATGAAGAGAGTACCACGCTCCTGAGCGGAGAACAGACCGTAAGTTACGGATTCGCCGGATTCGAAAGCAATCAGGGAACCAAGTTTACGATAAGCAATATCTCCCTTGTATGGAGCATAGCCATTGAAAATGGTATTGATGATACCATTTCCTTTGGTGTCGGTTAAGAAGTCTCCACGGTAACCGATAAGACCACGGGATGGAATGTTAAATTCCATACGGGTATAGCCGCCGCTGATTGGACGCATATCAACCATCTCACCTTTACGCTGGCTTAATTTATCAATAACAGTACCGGTGAATTCATCCGGAACGTCAACATAAGCTAATTCCATAGGCTCTAATTTCTTGCCGTTTTCATCAGTGTGGTAAAGAACTTCAGCCTTGCTGACTGCAAATTCATAACCTTCACGACGCATATTTTCGATTAATACGGAAAGATGTAACTCACCACGTCCGGAAACCTTGAAGCAGTCTGCACTGTCGGTTTCTTCTACACGAAGGCTGACGTCGGTATTTAACTCGCGGAACAGTCTGTCTCTTAAGTGACGGGAAGTAATGAATTTACCTTCCTGTCCTGCAAGCGGGCTGTCGTTGACCATGAAATTCATGGAAAGAGTAGGCTCGGAAATCTTCTGGAAAGGAATGGCAACCGGGTTGTCTGTTGCACAGATGGTATCACCGATATGGATGTCTGCAATACCGGAAATAGCAACGATAGAACCGATTTTCGCTTCCTTTACTTCTACTTTATTCAGACCATCAAATTCGTATAATTTGCTGATTTTGACTTTTTTCTGTTTGTCAGGCTCGTGGTGGTTTACTACGATAGCATCCTGATTTACCTTTAAGACACCGTTGTCTACTTTACCAACACCGATTCGTCCAACGTATTCATTATAATCAATGGTACTGATAAGAACCTGGGTGTTTGCATCCGGGTCACCGGTAGGTGCCGGAATGTAGTCGATAATGGTTTCGAATAAAGGAGTCATATCCTTGCGCTCATCATTTAAATTTCTTATGGCGTATCCATCTCTTGCAGAAGCGAAGATGAATGGGCAGTCTAACTGTTCGTCAGAAGCGTCTAAATCCATGAAAAGCTCTAATACTTCATCAATAACTTCTTCCGGTCTTGCTTCTGGACGGTCAATTTTATTGATACATACAATAACCGGCAGATTCAGTTCCAGTGCTTTCATAAGAACGAATTTGGTCTGTGGCATAGCACCTTCAAATGCATCTACCACAAGAATAACACCGTTTACCATTTTCAGAACTCGCTCAACCTCGCCACCGAAGTCGGCATGGCCAGGAGTATCAATGATATTGATTTTTACATCTTTGTAGAATACAGCAGTATTCTTAGAAAGAATGGTAATACCACGTTCACGCTCAATATCATTGGAATCCATGACACGTTCCTGGACTTCCTGATTGGCACGGAATACACCACTCTGTTTCAACAGCTCATCGACCAGAGTAGTTTTACCGTGGTCAACGTGGGCGATGATAGCTATGTTTCTAATATCGTCTCTTGTTGTTTTCATATAAAATCCTTCCTTCTATCAGTGCATAAAATTCAGTTTCTTCTTATATATAATGCCTGTCCATAAATGACCGGCGTTTTTATTCTATCACATATTGAAAAATACGCAAGTATTTCTTTCTTTACAGAAAATTGCTTTCCTGTAAAGAAAAAAACGCTCCGCGAGGATGCGCACTGCGGCGTATAAGGTAGATGTCGCAAGCGACCGCCGCAGGCGCGAGAATGTGCCAAGGCACATTCTTTGTTCAAGGACACAGCGCATATGCATGGAAAAGTGGCTTTATGCATAATATATCCAAAATGTTATCGACAGATTTTGATGAGTTTCATCTCATTGGAATGGTACTGTAAAAACGTTCGAAAACACACTAAATAAAGGAGAAAGATTCATGGCAGATAAGATTTTAGAAAACAACCAGGTATCCATTGTAGGGGAGATTATTTCCGATTTCCAATACAGTCATGAAGTGTATGGGGAAGGCTTTTATATGGTAGAGGTAGCGGTCAGCAGATTAAGTAATTTTTCCGACTACATTCCATTGATGATTTCAGAGCGTCTGATTGACACTTCGCAGAGTTACATAGGACAGAAGGTATATGTGACCGGACAGTTCCGTTCCTATAACAGACATGAGGAACTTAAGAACCGGCTGGTTCTCTCCGTATTCGTCCGGGAGATTGAGTTTATTGAAGAAGAGACAGAGGAGATGAAGAGCAACCAGATTCTTCTTGATGGCTATATCTGTAAAGACCCGATTTACCGTAAGACTCCTCTTGGAAGAGAAATTGCAGACCTGTTGGTGGCGGTAAACCGTTCCTATGGAAAATCTGATTATATCCCATGCATCTGCTGGGGAAGAAATGCAAGATTTGCCGCAAGATTTGAGGTGGGTGTGCATGTGCAGATCTGGGGCAGAATCCAGAGCAGGGAGTATGTCAAACGCTTAAATGAGGATGAGGTAGAGAAGCGTACCGCCTATGAAGTATCCGTGAGCAAAATTGAATATATGGAATAAAATAGTAGAAATAAAGAATAATTGAGAAAACATGAAACATACAGACATTGCTTTTTATTGGAAATTGTGGTATCGTAAGTAAATCTGGGATAAAGAGTCCCTGTAAGAATTGGCATGGAGGTTTGTCATGGAAAAGGGTTCCGTACAGATTTATTATGGTGCAGGTCGTGGAAAGACCAATGCTGCACTGGGCAATGCGTTGCGGGCAGCCGGAGAGAATAAGAGTGTAATTATTATCCAGTTTTTAAAAGGAAAAACAGATGATCAGATTGCTTATATGAAGCAGTTAGAACCGGAAATCAAGGTATTCCGTTTTGAAAAATCAGAAGAGAATTATGATGAACTGCCGGAAGAAAGACAGGCAGAAGAGAAACTCAATATGAAAAACGGACTGAATTTTGCCAAGAAAGTGCTGGTTACCGGTGAATGCAATGTACTGATTCTGGATGAAGTTCTGGGCCTTATAGATGCCGGAGTAATTTCGTCGGAAGAATTAGAAGCTGTTTTAAAAGCAAAGATGGATGAAACAGAGGTTATTATGACCGGAAGGGTATTAGAAGAATCCATTCGCAGCTATGCAGATGAGATTTATAAGATTACTGCGGAAAAATAAGAAAGAAAATGTAAAATGTCTGCATAGGACGTTGACAGATAGTAGCAGCGGTGCTATATTGAGGTAAGAAATTTAATATATGAAGGTAGAGGTTGCGTGAGACAAGAGTACTTGGTCGGATATGGCAGACATAGAAGAAGACATAAGGAAAGGGGAACACGCCGAAAGGTTATTTTTCCTGCAAAGAATAATCTTGGGCATGGATTGAAGAAGTTCATGACTGTCATCTTGTAATAAGATGGGGCGCTATCGGTATGATCCATAATAATTTAAGTGGAATATCAACCGGCTCCCTGTGAGCCGGTTTTTTTATGCTGGTAATAAAAGCAAAACAAACGATATCTTCATACAATAAATAAGATACTTATAAAGTGGAGGAAAAAGAACATGTCTATTTACAAAGGTTCCGGAGTTGCAATTGTAACCCCAATGAAAGCAAATGAAGAAGTTAACTATGACAAATTAGAGGAATTAATCGAAGAACAGATTTCTGAAGGTACAGACTGTATCGTAATTGCAGGAACAACAGGAGAGAGTTCTACCTTATCCATGGAAGAACATCACAAAGTAATCTGTGCAGCAGTAGAATTTGCAAAACACAGAGTTCCGGTAGTAGCAGGAACCGGTTCTAACTCAACGGAGACAGCAATCCAGTTGACCCAAGAAGCAGAAGAAGCAGGAGCAGACGGAGCACTTATCGTAACTCCATATTATAATAAGGCAACACAGAAAGGTTTAATCGGACATTATTCTAAGATTGCACAGGAAACAAGACTTCCGATTATTATGTATAATGTACCGGGAAGAACCGGATGTAACCTTCTGCCGGAGACAGTTGCAGAATTATTCCGCACCCAGGAAAATATTGTTGGATTAAAAGAAGCAACCGGTAACCTTGCACAGGCATCTAAGACCATGTACTTAACCGATGGAAAGCTTGATTTATATTCCGGAGAAGACGGACTGGTTGTACCACTTATGTCCATTGGCGGAATCGGAGTAATTTCCGTATGGGCAAACCTTGCTCCGGCAAAAGTGCATAATATGTGTGAAAGCTTCTTCAAAGGAGACCTTGCAACAGCAAATCAGTTACAGAGAGAAGCCCTTCCATTGATTGATGCATTATTCTGTGAAGTAAACCCGATTCCGGTAAAAGAAGCATTAAATCTTATGGGCAAGAACGTCGGACCGCTTCGTTCCCCGCTTTGCGAGATGGAGCCAGCCAATAAAGAGAGACTGATTCAGGCAATGCGTACATATGGATTAAAATTAGTATAAGAAACTGGAGATGATAGAGATGACAAAAGTAATCATGCATGGCTGTAATGGAAAAATGGGTCAGGTAATAACCGGCCTGATTGCGCAGGACGAAGATGTGAAAATTGTAGCCGGAATTGATACCTATGATGAAAAGAAAAATGATTATCCGGTATATAAGACCATCCGGGAATGCCAGATTGCAGCAGATGTTGTGATTGATTTTTCCAATGCGAAGGCAGTAGATGAACTGTTAAATTATTGTGGCGAGAAGAAGCTTCCGCTGGTACTTTGCACCACCGGTTTATCCGAAGACCAGCTGGCGAAAGTTACTGAGACCAGCAAAGAGACTGCAATTTTAAAATCTGCCAATATGTCACTTGGAATCAATACCTTAATGGATTTATTGCAGACTGCTATAAAGAAGCTTGCACCTGCCGGCTTTGATGTGGAAATCGTAGAGAAACATCATAACCAGAAGCTGGATGCGCCGAGTGGAACTGCTCTTGCATTAGCAGATGCCATGAATGAAGCTATGGACAATACCTATTCCTATAAATTAGACAGGAGCAGTGAGCGGAAGAAGAGAGATGCAAAAGAAATCGGTATTCAGGCAGTCCGTGGAGGAAGCATTGTTGGTGAACATGAAGTAATCTTCGCAGGAACTGATGAAGTGATTGAATTTAAGCATACGGCATATTCTAAGGCAATCTTTGGGAAAGGAGCTGTAGAAGCAGCAAAGTTCTTAAAGGGAAAACCTGCCGGAATGTATGATATGCATGATGTAATCCGTGCAGAGTAGAGTTGGGCACGCATATAATTACAAAATAAGAAATCCCCGGTATCATATCTGATATGTACCCTCTTTACTGGACAACCAGTAAGGAGGGTGTTTTTATGCGTTA
>OIYD01000395.1_pt1 | contig 37577 bp, 30 predicted proteins | sample 1588141 | NCBI WGS metagenome assembly OIYD01 (sample SAMN03283259) | human gut metagenome | biome: human-associated habitat; material: feces | host: Homo sapiens | place: USA | collected 2013
CCTCGCGGAGCGTTTTTTACTTTACAGGAAAGCAATTTCCTGTAAAGTAAAAAAAGACAGTGTCAGAACTTTTCTGTTCTTTCACTGTCTTATGTTAGTTACTTCTTTTATTTTTTATCACTTATGCAGCTTTCTTACGATTTGATACTACAAAGTAAACACCTACTAATAATACTCCGATGCATAAGAAGAATACCGGATTGATACCGTCACCTGTCTTCGGTGTGCTGTCCTTCTCATGGCTGCCTGAAGTTACTGTCTTACCGGAATTGCTGTTCTTGGTTGCGCCAATCACATTTCCGCCAGTCACTGCTGTGCCGCCACCGGTTACTGTAGTAGCGGAACCACTTCCTGCCTGGCTGGTGTTTCCCTGGTTTTCAGATGTACCTGAAGTACCAGGATTCTGCTGTTCCTGCTGTGTCTCCCCTCCAAGGCTCTGGAAACTGATTCCATTTCCGGTTGCATATACCTGTGCCTGTGTTCCTGAATAACCGGAAATTGTGGATGGACTCCAGCTGCTCTGGCTTCCGATTGACGTTACACTTGCCGGAATCAAAATTGTACTGATACTGCTGCCGCTGAACGCATCTGTTTCAATGGTATTAACAGAATCCGGAACTGTCAGTGAAGTAACCGACTTGCAGTTTGCAAAAGCACCTGCTCCGATGGTTGCAGTACTGGTCGCAATTTTTGCACCGGATTTTCCCTCCGGGCAACGGATTAACCTGGTCATTGCTTTGTTATATAGACATCCATCACTGGATGCATATGTACCATTTCCTGATGCAGCACTGATGGATGCCAGTCTGCTGCAGCCGGTAAATACGTTGCTTCCGATGCTGGAAACGCCAGCCGGAATTGTAATTCCGGTTAAAGAAGTACAATCATAAAATGCTTTATCCCCGATGCTTCCTACGGATTCCGGAATTGTAAACTGGGATAATGAACTGCACTCTGCAAATGCCTGGGAACCAATGGATGAAATTGAAGTTCCAATAGATACACTGGTAAGGCTTGTACAGTTATAAAATGTCTCTGCCGGAATAGAACCGATATCTCCTTCTATGCTGACAGAACCAAGGCTTGTACAGTTATAGAAAACTGCGGTTCCCATTCCAGTCACATAAGATGGAATCGTTACACTTGTAATGGATGTATTGGATGCAAATACACCACTTGCAATTGTAGATACTGACTCTGGAATTGTAATTGCTCCACCGGCTCCGCTGTAGGCAACCAGTGTTCCACTGTCATCTACTGTAAATCCATTTTCATCTGTTGTCTCGTCTGCCCGGACTGTCTGTCCCGGCATCACTGCCAGCAGCAAACATACTGCTGCAAAAATAGAAAATCCTTTTTTCAATATCTGCATCTCTCATCTCTCCTAGCTTTATCTGCTTGATACATTATACTTCTTATCTGCTTACTGTACACGCTTTGCCAGTATAAACATTCTTCCGTCCTGTGTATAATTATTGCAGGTAGAAAGAGTCAGCAGCTGGTCTCCATAAGTACTGTCTATCTCTGTGCCATATACAGAAAGCTGTGCCACATTATTTAAATATTCCTGATATTCTTCTTCGGAATCTGCATTCAGAAAATTATAATACCGGAATACATTTTCATCCTGATACTGGACCTCCGATAATCCCACTTCAATGACTTCATAGACTCCTCTTTCATAAAGAGTATTAAATTCTATCGTCTTATGGGCATTGTAGAAATCTTCGTCCAGATATTTCTTTAATTCGCCAAACATCATTCCGCTTTTCATATTATGTCCGTAAATGATGATATTGGTATCCCTGTTTATGTAATCATTTCTGGCATCGATAAAAAGGGTGCCATTCAGGTCGTCATTTTTATCAAAATCATGTTTCAGATAATAATCCGGTTCTTCCTGCGAAGACTGCATGACCGGATAATCAATATCCGTATCCGGAATATGTAACCATCCGATTAATTCCGGATTTTCCGCATACAGGGAAACATAATCCTCTAACATAATCAGTGGCTGCTCTGTTGTCTCTCCTGTTTCAGTTGCATCTTCTGTGATTTCCGGATTCATCTGCTCCGTTCCTGTTACAAGGTGCTCTACTACATTATTCTGTTTCTTATTCTGTAAATCCTTAAGCCTGTTAGCAGCTTTATAATCCGCATATTCCGAAATCGCATAATATCCGATACAGGCTGTCGCAACAATGATGCATACGATGCCGACCACCTTCTGCCAGGTAAAATGAAATGGCAGCTTTGCTTCTGCTTCCGCTTCTTCCTTGGCAATTTTTTCTTCTATCATGTTCTGCGAACTATCCGCAACAATATCTGAAATGCACCAGAAGAACGATTTTCCGATTTCACTTTTAAAACGGATTTTCTTCGTGCGCATCATGGTATACAACCGGATTGCTACTTCCGGATCATAAATATCCAGTTCATCGGTAATATACTTGATTTTCTTTAAATCTTCCTGCGCCTGCCTGTATTCCCTTAAGGTTTCGAATTCATAATCACCTATTTTATAAATCTTTTCATCCATAATTTATGATTCATCTGCCTTATCTTCTCATGGTCCAGGTAGTTTTATTATAGGTCATTTTGTCATCTTTCGCAAGATTTTTCCGCAAGATATACACAATGTACCACTTCTTATTTTTATATCGTCTATATCTTGCGCTTTCTTTAGTCTAAATTGGATTTTTCCAGCAAATAACGGAACATCTGCTCCGCTGCTTCCTTATGTTCGGAGCCAAGGGCAATACCAAGAATACATTCCTTTTCATAATAACCGTGTTCAACCGGCCAGCTTCCGGCTCCAAGACGGATGCCTGCTGCAAAAGTATCTCCGGTGTCCTTATCCTCTACATAGAAGATATAATCCTTTAACTGTTCCAGCTCGTCTTTGGAAAAGTACTGCGCCAAATCTGCTATGGCACCGGACTGGGCAAGATTTTCAAAAACCATTTCATCGGCACCCAAAACATCTACTCCACCGCCTGCAATCACTGTCTGCAGGGACTGATAGGAATAGAGATTACTGGTATCTGTGCTGGTTAAATCCACATAATATGCATCATTTACCACAACCTCCTGGGCTGCTGTATCATACCCATATTTCTCCATGAATTCTGAGAAATCCGGTTCTTCATCTGCCGGCATACTCTTTGCATTTACTAATACAATCTGGGAAATATCTTCCTTTGTGGTCATATAATGATGTACCGTCATACCAATCAAAATAATCACTGCAACTACTGCCAGTATTACAAGTCTGTAATAGTCCCAGACAAATCCGATCCGCTGTTTCCAGGTCATTGTCTTTAAATCAGCTTTCTTTTCCATATTATCGCCTTTCTTCCTCTGCCGGAGCTGTATTATCTCCTGTAGTGTCATTTTCTATGGTGTCATTCTCTGCTGCATTACCCTCTGTCACATCTGTGCCACTCTCCGTATCAGCATCATTGCCTGTGCCAAGAGGTGCCACAAAATCTGCATACGGTAATTCTTTATGTAAATTTTCCATATAATCATACCAGATTTCTCCCGGATAGCTGGCTCCTGTCAGCCCTGGAAGTTCTGCCGGAATATCATATCCAACCCAGACGCTGGTGGTGTAATACTTTGTATAGCCTACAAACCAGCCATCCTTATTGGAATTGGTGGTTCCTGTTTTCGCTGCACTGGCAGTCTCGGACAATGCCAGGCCCTTTGCTGTTCCTTGTGTCAGAACACCCTCTAATATATTGGTCATCCAACGGGCTGCATTGGTTTTATAAACCTGCTTTTCATCGACAATTTTCTGATAGATTGCATTTCCGTCTGCATCCTGTATCTCTACAATGCAGGTAGGCTCCCGGTATTTTCCATCATTTTCTATGGTGGCATAAGCCGCCGCCATTTCTACAGGAGAGACTCCATTAGTAAATCCACCCAGGGATGCGGCAGGTCTTTCATCCTCCGAGGACAGCTTTGCGAAATTCATCTCCTTCAGATAGGAAATTCCTGTAACGGGAGTCATCTCTTCTAAAAGATTCCACGCCACTGTATTAATGGAATTTTCTACTGCATAACGCAAGGTTACGCTGCCAAGATACCTGCCACTGGCATTTTCCGGTCCATCCTCAATCGGTGCATCTTCCACCACAGTATCCGGGGTATAGCCCCGCTCCAACGCCGGTGTGTATACAATCAACGGTTTGATGGCACTGCCCGGCTGCCGGTAACTCTGATAGGCGCGGTTTAGCATATGCCCGTCATATTCCTGACTTCTGCCGCCTACGACTGCCTTTACAAAACCGGTCTCATTGTCAATGCATACTGCCGCACTCTGCAATGTATAAATGCCCTCTTCATTGACATCGGTAAAATCCTGCAACTTCTCATCCACTGCATTCTGAAGCTGCTCTTCCATATTTAAATCAATGGAAGTATAGATTCTATAGCCTCCTGTATAAAGAGACTGTTCGCAGGTTTTATACTGCTCCTGATAGGCATCTTCATAGGTCTTTCGATCTTCCTCCGAAGAAAAATCTGTCCGGAATTCAAAGCCCTGCTGCTCCATCAATGCCCGTGTTGCACAATAGCAGGCATAGGTCTCTACCGCATCATAACGCTTTGTTGGCTCTGCTGTGCTGAGTACAATCGTTTCCTGTCTGGCATCCTTATATTCCCTGCGGCTGATTTTGCCATCCTCATACATGTTTTTTAAAATGCGGTCACGTCTTCCTAATGTATTATCCGGGTTCTTATAAGGATTATACATCGTCGGATTATTCGGTATCGCACAAAGATATGCCATCTGGGACAATGACAAAAATGAAACATCTGTATCAAAATATCCCCGGCTCGCCGCCTGAATGCCATAATATCCATTTCCAAAATAAATATTATTAAGATAAAACTCTAAGATTTCATCCTTGGTATATTTCTTTTCCAGCTCTGTGGCAATGAATATTTCTTCCATTTTTCGCTGCCACGTTCTGTCATTATTTAGGAAAATGGTTCTTGCAAGCTGCTGCGTAATGGTACTTCCGCCCTGGGTTACTTCTCCGTTACGCACCATTGCCCAGACTGCACGGATAATTGCCTTAAAATCGATTCCGCCATGACTGTAAAATTTTTTATCTTCAATACTGACCATAGCTTCTTTGACTTCTTCCGGTATCTCATCACTGGTCAGATAGCTTACATCCTTGGTGCCACGAAGTGACATGATTCTCGTTCCATTCACATCATAAACCTGGCTGGTCTGCTCCGCCCGAAATGTGTCCTTCGTCGACTCTTTTACAAACCGGACTGCCTCTTCATGCATGGCACTGACCTGACTGGCATACCCGCCAAAATAGTAATACGCCAGCCCGCCCATTACCAGAAGTATCAGAACTATCTGCAGCTTTACAAAAAGCCAGAAACCACGGTATTTCTTTTTCCTTTTTTTCTTCTCTTTATGGGACATGGGATTCCTCCATATTGCTCTATTTTACACTGTTCCATAAAAAGTTACAAGGCTACTGTTCCATTTGTCTTCCTAAAAATCCCGCCGCTGTAATAGCAAGCTTGCTTTCTGTTTCTCCCATTTTTGCAGTTTCATTTTTCTCATATAAAACAACTGCTCCGATGGCATCTCCTTCACAGATAATCGTGCTGATTGCCTGGTCATGATAGTTCCCGGTATCATCTAAGGTAATTCGTACAAATTTGCTGTCTCCCTGCTGTGCAAGAATATTTTTCCGGTCTTCGATCAGTTCCTCTAACTGCCTGCTGATTGGTTTTCCTTCGAATTCCTTCTTTCCGTTTCCTGCAGCCGCAATCACATGGTCCCTGTCGGTAATACATACCAGATGCCCGGTGCTCTGTGCCAGGCTCTCCGCATACTGTCCGGCAAACTGGCTCAGTTCTCCAATCGGTGAATATTTCTTAAGAATAATCTCACCTTCCCGGTCTGTAAAAATTTCCAGTGGGTCACCTTCCCGGATTCGCAGTGTCCTGCGGATTTCCTTTGGCACTACAACTCTCCCCAAATCATCTATTCTACGTACAATTCCTGTTGCTTTCATTAAAAATTCCTCCTGTTTCCTACATACTTTCCATTTTTGTGCTGTATGGGTAGTATGTGGAAAACAGGAGGAATTATGCAAGCCTTCCTCGTATTTACATTTTTAAATCACTGGTGTTTTTTATTAGCCAAAATCAATTTTTTTTCATTTTTGGCTGATAGCTGCAACCAAACAGTACTGGCAGTGCAAACAAAATTAACGGCTTCATGATTTTTCCTTCCGGTTTAAGATTGTAAATGCAACAACACAGATGATTGCGGAAAGCAGGGAGCCTGCTGCCGTTGCCAGTCCCATTGGGAATAAGGTATCCGGGAATAAAGTCGAAGCCAGATATACGCCCGGAATTCTTACCAGTGTAATTGCAATGATATTATGTAAAAATGAGATGCCGGATTTGCCGCAGGCACAGAAATATCCGCTGAAGCTGAAATGAATTCCTGCGAACATGCAATCCCAGACATATCCTCGTAAATACTGTCCGCCAAGGCGTACCACTTCTGCCCCCTGCGAATCCGATGCATCCGTAAATAAAGCCACCACCGGACTGGCAAAAAACTGCATGAAGATTCCTACGATAATTCCAAAGCCCACTGTAATCATCACAGCATAGCGCAGTGTTTCATTGGCACGCTGCCTCTTTCCCGCTCCGATATTCTGTGCACCAAGTGCAGATACAGTTGATAACATGGAGGACGGAATCAGGAACAGGAAGCTTATTATCTTTTCCACGATTCCCACAGCCGCTGCATCATTTAATCCACGCTGGTTCGCAATGATGGTGATAATCATAAATGCCACCTGAATGAAACCGTCCTGCAATGCAATAGGAATACCGATTTTTAAAATCTGTCCCATTACATTTCGGTTCGGTCTGAAATCTTTTCTGCTAAGAGAAAATTTCTCCCGCTGTCTTATAATCATAACGAGGGAAATCATTACACTGATGACCTGGGCGCAGGTAGTTCCAAGAGCTGCACCTGCCGGTCCAAGATGCAGACCGCCGATAAATACATAATCCAAGACAATATTTGCTACACATGCAATGGCAATAAAGTACATCGGACTCTTGCTGTCACCCATACCACGGAAAATTGCACTGATAATATTATATGCTGTAATAAAAGGAATCCCGATAAAGCAGATGGTAAGATAGGATATCGTTCCCATTACTGCTTCCTGTGGTGTAGACATTACTGTTACAATTGGTTTTGTCAGCAAAAGCAGCACTGTCATCAGCACAAAGGCAACTCCCATAAATAGGATTACCGTGTTTCCAATTCCTTCTGCCACCCGTTTCTTATCTTTGCTTCCAATCGCCTGTCCGATGCTGACCGTTGTTCCCATGGCAAGTCCCACCAGCATAACTGTTATCATATGCATGACCTGTGAGCCAATGGATACCGCCGTAGTGCTGGCAACTCCTTCAAACTGCCCGATGATAAATAAATCTGCCATTCCATACAATGTCTGTAAAAAATAAGATAAAAGGTATGGCAGCGAAAATATAATTACATTTTTAAATACACTTCCTGTAGTAAGATTCCGTTCCATCATTTCATTCTTCTTCCTCTAAACCAGCGCTGCGCCCAGATGACGGGTCAGCAAATCCACCAGCCATGCATGGTCTTCTGCTGACAGCTCACTCTGTCTTACCAGAATCACCTGATTGGACAGATTTCTGATATAAATATAATTTTCATAGACTCCCCAGTCCTTATAGGCAGTCCACAGATTCACACCCTCCGCTACTTCTGATTTTATGCTGATGCTTTCTTCGCTGAAAATATACTTACGGTGTCCACTTACCAGTGCCTTCTGCGCATTTGCATAAAATCTCTTAAGTCTTGCTTTCTGCTGTACCTTTTTTCCACCGCATGCAAAATACAGGAAAAACGCAAAAAAAATCATAAAAAGTGAAGCCATTTCCGGCATGCCAAACATAAAAATTAGCATTCCAAATGGCAGACAAATTACGCACATAATTACAGAAATAATCGTTACCACTTTTCTTCTCTTCCGGTATACATCCGATTGCAAAGTTATTTCCAACAGCGCATCCTGCTCTTCTTTTCCGATTTCAATTTCATATTCTAACATCTCTGTTCCCCCATTTTCTTTTCATCTATTTTTTATTTATTTTCTTTCCATTCATTTCTCATTTACTGCTTTTCCCAGATGACGGGTCAGTAAATCAATCAGCCATGTCCTCTCTTCTGCCGACAATTTATCCTGTTTTACAAGAACATTTTCATTCGACAGATTCCTGATGCAGATGTAATTTCTATAGATTTCCCAATCCTTATAAAGTGTCCATGCAGTATTTCCTTCTGAAACTTCTGATTTTAAAAGAATTCCCTCTTCACTGAAAGTATACTTCCGATAACCGGATTTTAGTTCTTTATCCATTGCTGTAACAGATTTCTTTAATACCGTCTTCTGCATCAGCTTGCTTCCTCCGCATATCATAAAAAGACTATATGCAGCCAGGAGTGAGCAAAGTACAACAAGCCTTGTATCACTATTTGTTACTCTCCATATTATAATCAAAATACAAGCTACAATCAGAATTGAAAATTTTATTGCTTCCGCTTTTCTTTTCTTTCGATACTCCTTCGAATTCAAAGTGATTTCAAGCAGCGCATCCTGGTCTTCTTTTCCGATTTCAATTTCACATTCTAACATCTCTGTTCCCCCATTTCTTTTTTCTAAAAACATTGTAATGAACACTGCTTATTCTGTCAAACACTATCGGTTGTTATCTTTGCTGTTCTGCTTTTGCACGAAACTCTGACTCCTTTTGAAATTCCGGGAGCACTGCTGATACTAATCGATGCGATACCGACTTCTATAGAAAATGCCTCATAGACGCATAAAATGTCTATGAGGCATTATAACTTTACTCGGCAAATATCTGCTCAATTATTTTATCAAACTCTAATGTGTGATATCTTCTTTTTAATGAATCGAGATTGTAAAGTGCCTGACCATTTATCAGTCCATTACAAGTATCATTATCATCTCCTTTATTTTTTGCTACAGCTCCCGAAAATTCCAAATCATCTGTATCAGAAAGCCATAAGGATGTCAGAAATCCTTCACACTGAATTCCAGGCATTGTATATCCATACATTCTTTGTGGCATAGATAAACCGTGCTGCATTCCTAATGTTACAATTTTTCCCAATATAGCCAGTTTTTTATTTCTGCTATACTCTGCAATTCGCATTAAATCTGGTACGAATTCTACAAATTCATCGTCCACATAGCTGCATCCCGGAATAACATCACACCCTGCCCAGCCAGTTGTTCCAAAATCATTCTTTCCAAGAAGTGTATTTTCATCAAACGGAATATCCCAAAGATAAGTCCATGATGCAAGAATCTGTGCTGCTGATTTTGCGCCATACAAATATCGTTCTTTTTTGGTAGTTTCATAAGCCAACAACAATGTCCGCATATTATACATTACTCCAACAGCATCTATCTTTACAGACTTTTTATGTGTTGTATCATTTAATCCTCCCAGATATAAAACATCTTCTACATAATGTTCCATAATAAAATCAGCAGCTTTACACAATGCACTTCTATATTTCTCATTACCGGTGTATTCATGTACTAATGCCAATACTTCTCCCGGAAAAATTGTTCCTGACCCCTGCTCTATCACATTACTTCCAAACCATTCTTCCGGATATGTCATTGGAGTACCTTCCATCGTATATGCCCGATACCAGGAGCCATCTGTATTCTGAATTTCAATCATTTTATCACAAAATGCAACCACTACATCCAGCCAGTCTTTATGTAATGTTCCATTTTCCTTTTCCTCAAGAAAACAGAGCATTAAATAATACATAGCCTCCGTCATAGTCCGACAATAATTTCCTTTTGTTCCTTTTAATTTTTCTGCAATTCCCATCATTGCACCTACGACCTGATTGCCCAGAAATTTTTCTAATTCTTCCCTGTTTTCCGAATACTGAAATGGCATTAATACGCCAGTCCACCAATAAACAAATTCTTCTTTTTCTACACTGTACATCGCATTCGGCAAACCACTTTCTGCAATACAGTGTTCCACAAAAAATTGTATTGTTTTTAATGCCCTTTCCCTATATTCTTCCTTTCCTGTTTCTTCTGCAGCCCGAAGCATTTCATAGCAAACCATAGTCTGATTTCCGGAAAATCCATATTCCAGTACGTTCTGATTTCCATAATTTTCTCTCGGCGAGAAATGACACACATAACCACAAGGATGATTTTTCTTTTCCGGAAAATCTCTAAAACTATTGTGTAATAAGTCTCTTCTGTATGGTATTGTTTCTTCTAAACTAAATGGATGCCTGATATCATCATTAAGAATTCGTTCCATCTGAAATACGCTCGTCTTCCACGATGCTTCTGTCAGATTTTCAGCTTCTCCAAACTGCAGGATATATGAAACTTCCAATTCTTCTCCCTGTTTTATCTTTCGATATGCAGCCCACTCCGATCCATCTACATTTAAGCAAAATGAATTTCTTTCATAAAATGGATACTCACAACGTAACAAAAATTCTTCCATTCTATTTGCAGACGGTGCAATTCCTAGGGATCCAATATCTGTATTATGAACAAAATGCCTTTCCGCTATCTGTTTTCTGGTTATTGTAGTATCCACCTTTGGAATATCTGCCCGAATTAGTGAAATAAATTGCTTGTCATTTTTTGCAAATCCTGTCACTGACAAATTTGGATTTCTATCATCCTTATAATCCTGCTCGAAAGTTCCAAGATAATCATCCTGTCCATTCTGGTCTGTATCATTCTTATTATAAAAAGCTCCCGGTATTACAAATTGATAATCGTCAAAATTTTTTGCATGTTTTGATTTACAATGGAATTCCGTAGATATCCGGATAGCAGTCTCTTTTTCTGCTGAAATGCAGGCCACCTTTCTGCTCAATTTTATATTATTTGTATTTTGTTCCCACATATCAGTAATATGAAATCTATTTTCTTTATTTACTTCTACGTCTGCTTCTGCAATATAAATGTTTTTTTCATTTCTTATTACATCATACTTTGCTTTCTTGTTTCTTTCCTTTAAAATCTGAATCTGAACCGGCCACGGTACTTCTATTTTTATTCCGTCCCTTTCTATTAAAACTTCATTTTTTTCTAATCCCACCGGAAATTTAAGTTCCATCACATCATCCCTTCCTTTCCACTAATTCGATACAAATTTGATTTTTCCTACCTGCTATAAGCTTTTCTTCCAGTTCAGCCTGATGTAGCACAACAGAGGTACTATTTATCTGATTCTTCCATACTTCTCCATTTATGCTAAGTTCACCCAACTGATATTCTCCATAATCCAAATGTTTACTGTTATAAAAAGAAACACATACTTCTTTTTCCGCAAATAATGTGTCTACTGTTAAAACTTCACCGGAATCATACTGCTCCTTTACTAGTTTTGGTTCAATTAATAAGTCTCCAAGTTGCCCACGTATGCCATATACCTGTGTCAGCATCAGAAAAATTGTCCAGCTTCCTGCACCAGTAACATAGGAATACATTCCCCTTCCTCTGCTACTGATATACTCCGGCACACCAGGATATATTTGTGCTATTTGTGTATTTGTAGAAAGTTCATAAATAGATTTTATAATCTGATAACCTTCCCTTGCATACCCTCTGCTATATAACGCATAAGCATACATAGTTGTCATATGACTAAACATGCCACCATTTTCTTTTTCTCCATAAATAAGTGCAAATCCTCTTCCAAAATTCCAGGTATTATCTCCCAATGGTAACGTCAGCCTGATTCCTCCGGTATTTTTATCTGGAAGATAATTATTTACAGCACGGATTGTTTTTTGAACCTGTTCATCCGTTGCCGCTCCTGACATAATAGAAAAGGTCTGGGCTGTCAATCCAAATCGCAATTTTCCATCTCCAAGAATTCCATCAACTGCATTTCCATCATTGTTATAATAACCATTAAAAAAGCCTTCTTTTGATGATAATTCAATCCATTCATTTTCTCGGACCTGCTGCAATAATTGTTTTCCTTTCCAGCGCAACATATCTTTTAATTCTAAAACCGGTATTTTTTTCTTTTTTCCGCTTATTCCAAATCTTATGTGTTCATAATATTTCTTTAATACTTCCACTTCTTTTTGGGGTTCCTTTTCCTTTAATCCCTCAAGCAGTATTTCCATTTCTTCAAATACAGAAATCGTTTTTCGGTCTTCTTTCTCTATTTGAATCTCAAGTAAATCTGCTATATCACATATATTTTTTCCATAAAAAGCCGTAAATGGTATTGTTTCCCCTTTATCCGGAGCCATATCCAACTGATCATTCCAATCTCCATCTTCAAGCTTTATATTCCCATGTTCTCCAATATTTAAGCTGCAAATTAAATTTTCTAAAAGTAAATGCTCTAATATTGTTCCGGTATAACATTCACCATCCTTTGTCTTTTGACTATTTCCATCTTCTTTTTTCCAATTTGTGTCAATCCTTTTCGCTCTTTCAATTTGTGCATCTTTCCAGTAAGACACTTCTTCATCTAAAATAGAAATATCTCCAGTTTGATTCATATATAACAACAGTGTAAATAATGGCCAGACACCATGATCCATCCAAACTCTGGATATTTTGTTTCTGTCTGCCTGAAAATTGCCCTCACCGTCCAAAATAATAGTTGCATTACTTCCATCCAGTCTGACACCTTTCATGTTATGAACAAAAACACTTCGAACCCGCATTGGATCTTGTAATAATAATGTCAGATAATCCTGCCACAAATCTCTCCACCCGCGACCACCTCTTCCATAATCATGATATGGAAGAAATGAACAACCATATATTTTTCTTAAAACAGGCTGTATACTTACCCACCTTAACCAGCCATCAAACTTATCTGAATTGCCCTGAAATTTTATCTTGTCAGCTTCTCCATTCCAATGCTCTTCATTTTGTTTCCACGCAGCTTCAACCTTTTCTTTACTGTTATACTTTTCAAACTCCTTGTTAAAATTTTCTTTTTCAGTAATTCCAGCGCAGATAATATATTCTTTTTTCTCGCCTGGTGCTAACCGTACCTTTGCAAAACGCATTGCGCCAATGCATTCCATACCATCTTTCCGATATGTCATATCATGTTCTGGTATACTATTTTCTACTACTGTTCCAGGCCAGTCCAATGTTCCTCCCTTTCCAATAAACTCCTCTACTGTAGGGAACATTTCTACTGCTGCCTGCCCGCTTTCATCTGATCCATATACAAAATAACTTGTATCATTCGGTTCATGACCTCTTTCATCATGGTGTATCGTTGGCTTTACAACAATCCCGTTTTCTTCCAATGTTATCCTCTGCATCAGTGATGTTGCATGTCTATGATCTCTTAAATTATCTGCCGATCGTCCAAAAATAGGAAATGCCGCTGTTGGCACAAATTCCAGAATCTCTGACCCGTAATTTTCCAGAATAACCCTGTTAATTTCTACTACATCCTCATTTGCCGGACAAAACGTTGTAAAAATACAGTTTAATTTCAATTCAGGGATTGTATAATACAAGCTGTGATATAGCAATCCGCACTCTATTTTATTCCATTTTTCTTCATCCTTAAAACAATGCTCTGCTCTCTGTCTTGCAGAATTTCCCACCACAGAAAATGCTCCCTGCTCTTTTGTATAAACCCAGAAATTTCTTCCAGAACGATTATTATGTAAGTCCTCTACTGAAACTGGCAGATACAAAAATTCATTTTGATTCTTTTTGGCATCTCCATTTAAGCAGGGTGTCACCGATGCTTTCATTCCAGCCTCATTGCATATAGGAAAATATAATTGATTTACTTCCCGGGCATTTTCACAAACAAACGTCCCTTTTTTGTCAATAAAATTCCACTTAAATCCGTGTTCCATTCTTTACTCCTTTTTCTTAACCCTTAACCGCTCCTGCCGTTAATCCTCCTACAATATATCTTTGGAAAATTAGTGCTAATACCATTGGTACAACTGTAGCCAGCAATCCTGCAGTCATCATCATTCCATAATCAATTCCATACTTTGTTCCAAACTCTGATACCGCAACCGTTAATGTCTTCGAAGTTTTTGATGTAGTAAAAATTAATGCATACAGAAATTCATCCCATGCCATAAGGAATGCAAGAACACCTACTGCAACATATCCCGGTAATGCTGTCGGCATAATAATTTTCCAAAACACCTGATTCCAACTACAACCATCTACCCGTCCCGCTTCTTCAAGTTCAAATGGAACCGATTTAAAATATCCGTTCAAGACCCAGATTACATAGGCAAGAACTGCATTTGTATTAATTAATATTAATGTTCCCAAATGATCCAGCAGCCCCATCCGGCTAATCATGATATAATACGGTATTACCAATGCAATTGGTGGTAGCAGCTGAAAAAACATTACTCCAAATAACATTGGTTTTTTCATTCGAAAGCGTAATCTTGCAAACGCATAGGATGCCACTGCACCTAATACAAGACTAATTACTGTTGTTGTACCCGCAACAATGCAACTGTTTTTTATTGCCATTCGGAATACTTCAACTTGTTTTGTTGGATTTTTATCCCACAATAACATTTTGTATCGTTCCCAGGTAATTGATGTAGGCAGTATTTTGTCACTACTTAACAATTCATTTTCTGATATGATACTGGATATAAACATCCAGATAATTGGCAATAGCGTCCAAAGAACCAATAATATCACTGCCAAATATAATAATATCCTTCCTATTCTTCTCTTTACCGTTCGATTCATATCTTAATCCTCCGTTTTTCCTGCTTTCAGGTAAAGAAGGCTCAATAACAATATAACAACTGCTATAATTACGCATATTGCCGAACCTTTACCATAATGTAAGTAATCAAAGATTTCATGATACGCATAAAAGCTTACTACCTGTGTACTGTCATTTGGTCCACCTGACGTCAACGAATATACAATATCAAAAACTCGAATCGTCTGAATTGTACGCAAAACAAGAACCACTATATACATTGGCTTTAATGCAGGAAAATACACTACTTTAAATCTCTGCCATGCATTTGCCCCGTCTATAATTGATGCCTCCTTTGCATCATTAGACACGGTCTGGAGTCCTGCAAGCAGCATAATGATAACAAGTGGAAGCATCTTCCATGTATCTGATAATATAATCATATTAATTGCAAGCTTACCACTTCCAAGCCAGACTATATTTTCATCTATCAAATGTAATTTTAATAATACTTTATTCAAAATTCCTGCGTTCGCATTAAAAATCCATTTCCACAAATTTGCATTTACAATCGTTGGCACTGCCCATGGAATCAGAATAATTCCACGCACAAAGCCTCTTCCCTTAAAATTTTGATTCAGCAATAATGCTGTAAGTGTTCCCAATATAATCTGAATTATCACTGATACAACTGAAAAATATAAAGTAATTTTTAAAGAATTCCAAAATGCTTGGGTACTCATAACTTCTGCATAATTCTTTAATCCAACAAATTTCGTTACAAGACTACCTGGATTTACATCATTTAAGCTGAACCACAATGTAAACAAAACAGGAAATAATCCTAATCCCATGATAATCAGCATGGCAGGAGTAATCATTCCATAAGCAGTTCTTGCTTGTGATATACTTGATTTATTCTTCCTCTTCATATTCTTACCCTCATATTAAAAATGGCAGGCAGTTTACCTACCTGCCATTCTCTATTTAATTCACAAAACTTTCTGATACTTCTTCTGCCTGATTTAGTGCATCCTCTATTGAAGTTGAACCTGACAGTGCTGCCGAAAATAATGGTTGTACTGTATTAGACCACTCACTATAATCAGCAAGCTGAGGTCTTGGATGTGCTGTTGCAAACTGCGGATAAAACTTAGCCAGCTCTTCATGTTCAGCCACCAGATTCTCATCTTTATATAATGCATCAATTGTCGGCAGTACATTATAATTCTCATATGCATATTTCTGAATATCCTCACTAGTAAATAACTCAATATATTTATATGCATACTCCGGATATTTTGAGGTAGATAATACTCCGAAGCCACCGCCACCAGTTACTGAAGCACTTTCTGCTTTATCAGTTCCAGGCATTAAGCATACATCTACATTTCCTGCAACAGTAGAATTTTCTGGATTATTTGCATATCCATACACATAAGCCCAATTCATAACAAATGCTGTATCTCCTGCCATGAATGGATCCAGGCAATCTCTGTCCGTGTAGGTAATTGATGCCGGATCTGCCCATCCATCCTGCATAGAATCATACATAAACTGTACTGCATTATTTGCACTTTCACTGTTGATGTCAAATGAGCCATCTTCTTTCTGCCATGTTCCGCCAAAACTGTAAATCATGGTTGTCAAATCACAAATCAAACCTTCTGCCTGGGATGCCCCCCACGCAATACCATACTTGCAAATGCCTTTATCCATCATATCCTGAGACATTTCTTTTAATTCATCCCATGTTTTTGGTGGCTCCTCATATCCAGCATCCGCTAACATCTGCTTATTATAAAACATCCATTTTCCACCATTTGCAAACGGAATTGCTTCTGTTTTTCCATTATAAATCATCTGATTTAACGAACTCTCAATCAAACTGTTTTTTACATCTTCATCCATATATTCACTTAAGTCTATGGTTACTCCCTTACTTTCAAATTCTGCAACCCAGGGAATATCTACATAGCAAACATCCGCATCTCCTCCACCGGTCCATGTTGTAGTAATTTTTTCGTGTGTACTATCATAGGACTGACAAATCAGATTCACTTTTACACCATACATTTCTTCGTACTTCTTTCCAGCATACTCATAAAGTCCTTCTTCGTCGGTTGTACAAATAACGCTAATGCTTTCCGGTTTATCTCCGGCTTCTGTTCCTGCTACTTTGTTATTTTCTGTTTCAGAGTTACCACAAGCTGTAATTGATACTGCCATTGTCATACACAACAGTACTGCAACTAATCTCTTCATTCTTTTTCCTCCTTTTACACTAATACTTTTTTGTTCTTCTCCCCTGGCGCCTTTTACTTTATTCTCCTTGCTTTTTGTAGTTTAAATATAACGATTTTATATTCATGATTCAATTTCATTCTTGCTTTATTTTTGCACTATTTTGCGCAAGACATTTTTAATTAAAAAAAGACGAAATATACTAATCACATTTTGTATATTTCGTCTCCTATAAATACTACTATATTTTAAATTCTGGAATGATGATAACCCTCACAGTTGTTTATTTCTTCATTTCCACTTATTTTACGGTATCTGCTTGGTCCCATAGAATATACTTCCTTAAACTTCCGGTTAAAATAGCTCAATCCTGAGAAACCAGATTCATATGCCACTTCACTGATGGGGAGTTTTGTGGAAAGCAATAATTTTTCTGCAGATTTTAATCGGATATGATTTAAATACTCTACAAATGTATAATCTGTTGCCTGTTTAAACACTCTGCAAAATGTATACATACTCATGCAACACAATTCTGCTACATTTTGTAACTCTATATGATTTTGATAATTTTCTTCTATGTAAGACAACGCAGGTCTGATTTTTTCCAAGGCTATCATAACTTCTGTCGCAGGTCTTCTGGCACAAATATAATCATTTCGCATAAAGTATACCATTAGTTCCATAATATACGCAGGTATCCGAATCTCATATCCCAAAATCTTCTTTTTATATTCTCCCTCTATTTTCCACATAATGGATTCTACTTTTTTACTTCTCAAATTAAAATGTCCAACTTTTCGAAACGGATCTAATAATATACTTGGAATGTGTTGATATTCCTTTGCCACAGAAAAATAGGGTAAAACAGGTTCCATTTGAAACTGTAACAACAATATTTTATGTCTCTTTGTAATTTTTTCCGTTTCATGTGGTTCTTCCCCAGAAATGACCGTGATGTCGCCTGGTCTTGAAATAATCTTCTCCCCACCAAATCTTACATATGCTTCACCCTCTAACTGGCACAAAATTTCCCATGAATGATGCCAGTGCATCGCACACCCCGTTAAAGTATAAATTCCTGCTGAGAACGGTAATTTTGCCTCTTCAATATAAAAAAGCTCCGAAGAGTGAAACTTATTTGCAGTTGATATGGGTTCTTTGATTTTTATAATTTCTTTCCTGTCTTCCATTTTTCTCCTGTTAATCTCTCCCATCCAAGCTATAATTTTTTTGTCAAATCCACCAATTTTTCTACTCTGTAATCTGCCTGCTGCTCTAACTCTCTTAATTTTTCATTGGTTATGGCATCTTCCGGATGATACCAACAGGTTTTAAGTCCTGCAGCATGCCCTCCTGCAATATCTGCTGTCAGGGAATCACCTATCATCAGGCATTCTTTCGGTTCAATTCCAGGCAATTCTTCCATACATTTTTCAAAAAAACGAAGGCTCGGTTTCTCTACGCCAACCTTTTCCGAAACAAAGCAATGTGTAAAATATTTACGCATGCCGCCTCGTTCCAGGCGGTTTAGCTGCTGCTCATACGGTCCGTTGCTTGCTGCACAGAATATGTATTTTCCTGCTAAAGCTTCCAATGTTTCCAATGCACCGCTCACCGGCACTGCACTATTATGAAGATAGCTTCGGAACACATGCTCCATTGCCACACCATCGGCTTTTAATCCCAGCCGTTTTAATATAATCTGCCAGCGGACATAGGGAAGGTCTTCCCTTGATAATTCACCCTTTTCGATTTTGTCCCAGATAATATGATTTTCTTCCTGAAAAACATCAAACATTTCCGGTTTAAACTTCAGCCCCAAATCTGCAAATGCCTGTTTCATGGAATCTTCTGCTCCCGCATCAAAATCAAGCAGTGTATTATCAATATCCCAAAAAAGGACTTTTATATTCTGGATTTTATTCATCCTTTATTTCCTCATCATCCCAAGATTTTATGCTATGCAAAATGCAATACATCTATCAACAGCAGCCAGACTAATCCATAATAGGTTACTACTGCTACCAGGTCATTAATTGTGGTAATCAATGGACCGGATGCCACTGCCGGATCAATCTTAATCTTATGAAAAAGCATTGGAATCAAGGTTCCCACAAGGCTTGATATTACCATTGCTATCATCAGTGCAAGACCCACGCATCCTGAAATAATAAATGCATGACTCACCGGATTATTCTTTAACAACCAGACATATAATCCGATAAAGAAAAATGCCAGTATTCCCAGAAAAAGCCCGTTCATAAACCCAACACGCATTTCTTTTCCTACCAGATGACGCTTCTGTTTTGATGTAAGATTTTCATCTACCAGTACACGAATGGTTACAGCCAGCGACTGTGTTCCTACATTTCCTGCCATGTCAAGTATCAGCGACTGGAAACACATGACAATTGGAATTACGGCTACAACGGTCTCAAAAATCCCCACTACAGAAGATACGCCCATGCCAAGTACCAGTAAGATAATCAGCCATGGCAGACGTTTCTTCATACTCTCTACCAGCGTTTCCTGTAAATCTTCTTCGGCGGTCAGACCTGCTAACTTTGCGTAGTCATCACCCATCTCATCATCCACAACTTCTACGATATCCTGAGATGTGATAACACCTAAGATTTCATCATTTTCATCCAGTACCGGAATGGAGTCCTCTGCATAGTCCTTCATTCGCTCGATACATTCACTGATCTGTTCATGATCCCGCAAATACGGATAGGATGTACTGATGATATCTTCCAGTGCATTATTTTCACGGGCAATGATTAAGTCCTTTAAATCAATAGCTCCATAGAATTTGCCTGCTTCATCAGTAACATAAACTGTCAAAATGTTATCATTTTCTCCCGCCTGACGAATCAGCTCCCGCATAGCCTGCCGGATGGTAAGATCATTCTTAATCACAATGAAGTTCGTAGTCATCTTACTACCGACTTCATCATCCTCATAGGACTGAATCATCTTAATGTCATGACTGGATTCTTCATCCAGCAACTCTACCAGCTGTGCCTGCTTGGAATCATCCAGTTCGTCTAAGACATCTACCGCATCATCGGAGTCCATGTAGGAAATAACCCGTGCCGCTTTATCCAGATCCAATTCATTCAGATATAAATCCGGGTCATCAATATAAGTAAAGATTTCCGCAACCTGTTCCGCTCCCAGGATTGGGTATAATCTCTTTCGTTCTTCTTCATCCAGACGCACAAATGCATCCGCAATATCATTTTCATGATAATCGGATAATTTATCCCGCAGTTCCTCATTGCTCTTCGTACTACGGATTATCTCTATTAACTCTTCTACATAATTCTGCTCTTTTAATTTCTCGTCCACTGCTTCTGCCTCCTTATATCATTTTCCTGCGGCAGCAGTCCCGATGATACCCGCACAATTACAGAAAACACATATCGCATTTCCAGCGTAAAAAGAGCAATTGTCCTGTATGGATTCTTACCTGAAATCCATGGCCAATTGCGCCAAAATCATCTTCTGTCTGCCACCGCAGATACTACTTCGCCCAGTACTATCGCAACTGTCCATGCATTTCACCTCCTGATTCATTCTCTTTTTCCATTCTAATCCTCGGAATGAATCAAGTCAAGATTTGCTTTGTCTGATATTTGTATAATCTTTGTAAAATATATATTTTTTATTCTATTTCTTCCATAAATATTCCAGGCAATTGTGAATGAGGGATTGAGAAGAGTTGCCACAATAATATTACGTTGATTCGCAGTGGATTTTCTTTCGCTACGAAATACCACAGTTCTAAAATGCGGGGTTTTCTTTTTGTTATAAAAACAGTCTTTCCAATGTTTGTCAGAATAACTGTACGGTTCGTCGAAGTACAGATGCCTGATAAGGGCTGTTAGGGGCACTGGGAATTTCGTCTGGCAACGGGCAACGCTGGTACAGGGATGTACCAGCGAGGTGCAATTGAACATGGATGTGAATTTGTGCCGGTTGCCAGATGAAATTATAATTATATCGAAATTCCCAGCGCCCCTTGCAGGCTTTATGTGGCATCTGCTCTCGACGGACAGTGCAGCGATTCTGACAAAGCAAGCGGAAAGACAGTTTACAAGCAAGAAAACCCCCGCATTCTAAGAACTGTTGGCATTTCATATCGGATAAAGATAATCCTCTGTGAATCAACGTAATATTTTCCGTGCAAAATCTATCTCTCTTTCGCAATTGCCTGCTATATTTATCGAATATTTGTATAGTCTAAGAAAAAGCACATACAGCTTGCCCGCTCACTTCCTTCATTCCGGTAAATGTGCGGCTGGTCTGTTTCGAATTTGTAGACCTGACTCTTTTCCACCTTCTGGCTGTGGTCATGGCATTCTATGGTCAGCGCGCCGTCAATTACCGTAATATATTCTCTCGTCCGCTCGCCGTGGCTTCCACTGGTGTATACACCGCCCGGCTCTACGTCAATCCGGTAGATTTCTACGGACTGGGAGTCCTCAAATGGAAAGCAGGTAAAGACCTTATATTGTCCCTCCAGTTCCTTGGTTGGAATCATTTCTTCCGGCTTCACCAGACAGAAATCCACACGGGGAGCTTCAATCAAAGTCTGAAATTCAATCCGCAGTCCGCTTGTAATCTTTCCAAGCACACCCAATGATGGATTTGCCGTTCCCTTTTCAATCTGTGCCAGCATACTCTTACTTACACCGGTCTGCTCTGCCACCTGATCAAGACTCATTCCCTTGGACTGACGCAGTCTCTTTAAATTTTCCGATACATTGTGTGACAGGTAATCCATACATTTTCCTCTCTTTCCATTTGAAACTTCCACTTCAAATTTTTTACATCAAACTTTTCACATCAAATTTTTATGATATTAACCGATGTTTTTGATAAAGATATCTGTTTTACAGTGCCTTGCGGTATAACATTTCTATATCACACTGACGGGATGACCGTGGGTTCACTGCAATATTGCCGCTCTTCATGGCATCTGCTGCCATTGCTTCTATTTTCTCTTCGATGGTCTCCCGGCTGATGCTTCCTGTTTTGCCTGCCTGATTGATGGCTTCCGTAAGATTTGCCGGAATTCCGATGGCTTTGCATAAGGAACGGATGGCATCCACTAACATCATCGGTTCAAATTCATCTTCATAGACCGGAATTTCACTGATGTAGTTATAAATTTTATAATACCTTCCATGGTCAGCTAAGGCATTATACTCCGCTACTACCGGAAGCAATACTGCATTGGCAACTCCGTGTGGCACATCAAAAAATGCACTGACCGGATGGCTCATGGCATGTACATTTCCAAGTCTTGCAAAAGAAAATGCAATTCCAGCAAACAGTGAGCCTACCATCATTGCCTCTGCCGCCTCCACATCGGTGCGGTTTGCCACAAATCTCCGGATATTTTCTCCGATGAGCTCCATTGCTTTTTCTGCCATGGCGTCGGAAAACGGAGAAGCCGCAGTTGAAATATACGCCTCTTCTGCATGGATAAATGCATCAATTCCGCAGGCTGCCGCCACACTGGCTGGTGCCGTTGTAATCAGGTCTGCGTCCAGAATAGCATATGCCGGCAGCAGTTCATAAGAAAATACCGTCAGTTTATAGTCTCTGCTGTGGTCAGTAATTACAGAAAATGCTGTTACCTCAGAACCGGTTCCTGCTGTAGTCGGTAGTGCCACCAATGGAATAATTTTGCCCGGCACTTTATGTGCTCCTTCGTATTCGGTAATGCTTCCACCGTATTTTGCTACTACACCGACTGCCTTTGCTACATCCATCGGAGAACCGCCGCCAAAAGCTACGATAAAGTCTGCCCCGGAAGCCTGAAATGCTTCTGTCGCTGCTTCCACGGTTGTAACGGAAGGATTTCCTTCGATATCCGTAAAGTCATCCACCAAAATTCCTTCGGCTCTTAAAGATTCTGCAGCTTTCTCCACCAGTCCCATCTTCTTAAGATGCGGTCCGGATATGATAAACGCATGCTTTCCACCCATTTTTTTTGCAACTTCCGGAAGTTTTGCCATAGAGCCTCTTCCTACGATAATATTCTGTGGTACTGAAAAATTAAATTCGTTCATAGCTTTTCCTCTCATTTTCTGTCGGTATTTTCAGAACTTACTACTCGACTTTTCTATATTCTGCTTTCTTTACTCTATACATTCCATTATCCTGCCAGCCGCGCCAATACACGGTCGATTGCCACATCGATTACCTGATCCAGCTCCACATCATCTGCCTCCGGCATCAATGTTGCTGCATCTTCATCTGAAATAAGCTGTACCAGACTGCCAAAGGACTCTTTGTATTTCTTTTTACAGATTACAAAGAATACAACTCCAAGCAAGCTCCAGGCTCCAACCATCAACCACTCCGGAAGAATCAGGCTGCCGCCGGTTCCCGGAATGCAGTACATGCATACCATAAATCCTGACATTAAGACTGCCATTACACCCACAAATTTATAACCAGACACTTTATACGGACGAGGCATATCCGGTTCTTTCTTTCTTAAAATCAAAAATGAAATGGATACCATACAATAGGCAAGACAGCATCCAAAGTTACCTGCATCACAAATCCATACCATCATGACACGTCCCGCAAACGGTGCTAACATCGTAAGAATTCCCATCAGGATTAATGCATTTAACGGGGTCTTATGCTTTGGATGAAGTTTTGCAAAAGTTCTTGGAATCATATAGGATTCTGCCATGGAATATAAAGCACGGGAACCACCAATCATAAAGGAGTTCCAGGAAGTAATGATTCCGCACATTCCACCAACAATAATTACTTTTGCCATGACCGATGTTTTGAACGCTGCTGCCATGGCATCTGCGGTTACAAGACCGGTTCCTGTCTGTGATGCTGCAATGGCATCCGGCTTTAATACCAGACCTACTGCAATGATAACCAGTGAGTAAAACAGCACTGCCAGTACAACAGATAATATCAGCATTTTTCCAATTTTCTTCGGTGGAACATTGATTTCCTCTGCCGCCTGCGGGATAACATCAAATCCGATAAAATAAAATGGAGATAACACCGCAACACTGAGTACTGCCTTGATTCCACCTCCGGTTGATGTGCCGGCAAACATCTGTCCGTTAAGATTATCTACACTTCCGTTGATGACGGATGCAACAATCAACAAAATCCCTGCTCCACCAATGATAATAGTAAGAATGGTCTGTAAAATAGCTGCTGTTTTGGCTCCAAAAATGTTTATTATCATAATTAAAAATGCAACGATAATTGCTACAATCAGCCAGGAAGCATAGATATCAAATCCAGCTACCGTATAAAGATATCCCTTTAAAAATTCCGGCCAGAGATAGGTCAGAATCGTTGGAAATGCACATGCTTCAAAGCAGGTAACTCCGACATATCCCAGAACGATTGCCCATGTACAGATAAAAGAACCATTCGAGCCCATTGCCCGGTAACTGAACACATGCTCACCACCACACTGTGGCATGGCTGCCGTAAGTTCTGCATAAGTCAATCCCACAAAGAATATCATGATTCCACCAAGAACAAATCCGAGAGCTGCTCCAAGAACTCCGCCTTTCTGAATCCAGCCACCGGAGGATACGACCCAGCCCCATCCAATCATGGCACCAAATGCAATGACAAGAATATCCCAGGCATTAAATACTTTATTGAATTCTGTTTTCTTCTGTTCCATATTTACTACCTCCTATTCCTGAAATACTTTTCCGGCTACTTCTTCAATCAACTGTGCAGTTCCATCCACACCCAGCAAATCGCTGTTAATCAGCATATCCCTGTTATGTCTGTCTCCACGATTGCTTCCGGTCAGTGCCATATGTCTTTTGTGATAACGTTTATCTTTTTCCACAATCAGCAATTTTGCATCATCTGCCGAAAGATTGTGGCTTTCCATTACATTCTTTATCCGGATTTCATCCGGTGCATAAATGAAAATGCGTAATATTGGTTTCTGTTCTTTTAAAATATAATCAGCAGAACGTCCTATAATCACACAGGACTCTCTTGCTGCGAGTTTTCGAATAATTGTTTTCTGGACGTGAATTGCACGTTCTGTCAAATCAGCGTATTTGGAGAAAGAGCCCCTGACATCGCCTTCTGCTCCTTTACCGGCAATGGTCACTCCTTCTTCTACCTTTTCCATAATATCTTTGGGAATTCCTACTTCTTTGATAATCTCATCTACTGTTTCACGGTCATAAAACTTGATGCCTAAATCCTGTGCAACCTTTTTCCCAATCTGATTTCCTTTTGCGCCATATTCGCATCCTATTGTAATAACAAGATGTTCCATTTTGCTTCCCTTCCTTAATGTATATACATGCGTTTTTTCTCATCTGCAGAACCTGCCACTGGCAGCTTCGTATGGATGCCTGACAACTATCTGCATAAAAAAGACGAGGGCGCACTTATTTTCTGTGACATCCTCGTCTTTTCTATTTCTTATTTTTATCTTTCTGTTATTCTTCCGGTGCCCGGTTTGAAGGACACGGATTCCTAAAATTCTTATTTTTCCAGTGATTTTACCGTTTCTTCAATGATTGCATATGCCTTGTCGCAGTCTTCTGCGGATACGATAAGTGGCGGCACCATACGAATGACATGTGCACCGATAGCTGTAATCAGAAGCTTTCTGTCTAAGCAGCCATGTTTTACATCTACACCGGAAATGGTATCATCAAATTCTACACCAACTAATAAGCCCTGATGTCTTACTTCTTTGACATGTGGTAATTTTTCTAATTTTGCTGAGAAATAGTCTCCCATTTTCTTTGCATTTCCGGCTAAGTCATTGTCTAAGAGCTCCCCCACCTCAGCCAAAGCTGCTGCACAGCTGATTGGATGTCCACCAAAGGTTGTTCCATGGGAACCAGGAGTAAATGCTTTGGCAACCTCTTCTGTTGCACAGATTGCACCGATTGGCATTCCGCCGCCAAGACCTTTTGCCATGGATACGATATCCGGTTTTACGCCATAATTCATATAGGACATTACTGCACCGGTTCTGCACCATCCGGTCTGTACCTCATCTAATAATAAGAGCATTCCTTTCTCATCACAAAACTCTCTTAAGCCTTTCATGAATTCCATGGTTGCCGGATGTACTCCACCTTCACCCTGTACCGGTTCAATCATAATTGCGATTGTATTTTCGGTACATGCATTTTTAAATGCCTCCAGGTCATTGTATGGTGCATAGGAGAATCCGTAAGTCATTGGTCCGAATCCTACCTGGCAGCCATTTCCCGGCTGACCGGTTGCTGACATTGCTCCAAATGTTCTTCCATGGAATCCCATTTTAGCAGTTACGATATGATATTTATTTGGACCGTATTTTTCAATTCCATATTTACGGGCCATTTTAATCATTGCTTCGTTTGCTTCTGTTCCGGAGTTCTGATAGAAAATTTTATCCATGCCAATGGTCTTACAAACTTTTTCTGCTAACAGTGCCTGTGGAATAGTATATGGATAGTTGAAGGTGTGCATGATATCGTCTACCTGATCTTTGACTGCTGCTACTACCTTCGGGTTACGGTTTCCTGCATTGTTAACAGCGATTCCTGCATAGAAGTCAAGATACGGTGTTCCTTTCTCATCATAGAGGTACATGCCCTCTGCTGTCTCAGCCAGGAAATCGAAACGCTCATATGTTTCAATCATATATTTATTTACTTTATCTTTAATGTCCTGTACGCTTAATCCTGTGTCTTTTAATTTCATAATTGAATCCTCCTTGACATATTCTTTACTCTTTTTTGTTTTCTCTTTAAACCGGTTTGTTTTGTTCAATCGACGGGAACAAAGCATGTGCCTCGGCACATTCTCGCACCTGCATCGGTCGCTTGCGGCATCTACCTTATACGCCGCAGTGCGCATCCTCGCGGAGCGTTTTTTACTTTACAGGAAAGCAATTTCCTGTAAAGTAAAAAAGGCACTTACCGATTGGTAAGCGCCTTCGCTTTTGTTTGTCTATTATTTTGAACAGTTATACAATATCACGTCTGTTTTGCTCTGTCAATATTTTTTTACAAAAAGTTATATTTTCCTGTTTTTTCTGCTTTTTCCAGTCTGTTCGTTAGAATTAATAGAATATATTGTGTTATTTTGTGTATTATATTGTACATTTGTATTATCCATTCGTACACTATAATATCGTTTTATCTTTATACACTCTCCGCTCCGATATATGCTTCGATTCTATCCCGCTGTAAATGCTCTCCGATTACAATAATGACTTCCTGGCCTTCCTGAATCGGTTCCATCCGCACTCCGTTATGGGTAGCATTAAGTTGTATCCAGGAATTATCTTCTGCCTTTATAAATCCCTTAATCCGAAATACTGCTCCGCAGGAACTGTCTTCTAAGATTTCTTTTGCGACCTTCTGCAATTTTTCTGCCGTCATAGGTACATTCATAAAATACTGTGACTCGAAGCCGGAGTGTTCCTCCAGATCCATTTTCTCATAATTTTCCATCACATAGTCACTGCTCATAATCCGATGCAAATCTTCCGAAGTAAGCTGCGGTGTACTCTTACGCAGAATCTCTTTTCCCAGTCTTCTCTTACAGTGAATCTTCTCCAAGGCTTCGTTGATGTGTGCAACCGTTGCATCCATTTCTTCTGCTGTAGCTTCATCAGCATGGCTTAATAGAATGCAGCCTGCATCTGCCACCTCTGATGCCAGAATGAAATCTGCCTCATCAGACAGCTCTTTTTCCAGCTTGGCATCTACGATTGCAATTACATTTCCAATCTCATACCACTGATCCAGCGGTTCTTCCCGCAATGCATCAAAGAATTCGTCCACATCAAAAATTCCGGATGGCTCCACCAGCACCCTGTCATATCCGCACATGCCCATGGCGATTAGCTTTGTCTTAAAACGTCTTCTGTGGCAGTCCTTATTACAGCCTCCAGCTACCATTTCCAGCTCACAGTTATCTCCCATCAAATCCTGCAGCAGCATCATGTCCACATTTACTGCGCCATAATCGTTCTCTAAAATTCCAATATTCATGCCCTGATTCATCAGATACTGGGCATATTTTCTTATAAATGTTGTTTTACCGGAACCTAAAAAGCCGGTAATTAAGTCGATTTTTATCATGTTTGTCTTCCTCCTTCTCAGATATCCCGCTCCAGCCGCCGTAAGAGCTCCTGGTATGCCTCCATTACTTTATCATGATGGCTTCGGATATAATCCGTATCCGGAATGTCATGATTCTTGATGGCATACTCTAATCCCTTAAACTGCTCAGACAACTCCATGGCTCCGATATTCGCAGACACATTTTTCAATCCATGCACATGAATCTGATACTGCGCCCAGTCCCCTGCCTCATAATCCTGCTGCAGAGTATCCACCATCTCATCTTTCAGATAGACTTTTAATATCTTAAAATAAAACGCTTCATCTCCCATGCATACGGACATTCCCTGCTTCGTATCAAGATATGGAAAACGCTCCTGCAATGATTTCTTATTTTCTTCTGCTCCACCGTCAGAATTTTTCTTTTCCACTTCCTCTGTCTGCTTGTCCGCCAGAAAACGTTCCAGTATCTTCCACATCTTCTCTTCAAAAATTGGCTTCGAAATATAATCTGCAAATCCATGCTGCAGATACATTTCCTTTGCTCCTTTTACCGCATTGGCTGTCATGGCAATTACCGGTGTAGTTTTATTCTGATGATTCATTCGCTTCATTTCCTCAAAGGTGGCAATGCCATCCATATCCGGCATCATCTGATCCATGAAAATAAGATCATAGTGCTGCTCTTTCATCAGAGTCAGCCCTTCTTCTCCACTGCCTGCCACATCCACGATTGCACCAGTCTGCAGCAGCATCTCTTTTGCCACAATGCGGTTCATTTCCATATCGTCTACCACAAGAATATGTGCGCCGGCAAACTGAGGTACCGGCATCATAGCACCGACAGAAAGCTCATAGTTTTCGAAAATCTGCTTCATATCACCAATGCCATCTTCGCAGATGACCTTCTGCGGTATGATTGCCGTAAATGTTGAGCCTTCACCATACCGGCTTTCTACCAGCACTTCTCCGTGCATCATATCTACCAGACGTTTCGTCAGGCTCAGTCCCAGTCCGGTTCCCTCGATATTGCGGTTCTTATGCTCTTCTAATCTTGTGAAATTCTGGAAAAGGTTCTCCATATCCTTCTTCTGGATTCCAATTCCGCTGTCCTTTACATCGATACGCAGGTTGATATTTTCCTCGTCTATCCTGCTATAAGAAATTTTTAAAATTACATGACCACGCTTGGTATATTTTACCGCATTGGACAGGAAATTATTTACAACCTGGCGGATGCGGACATCATCTCCATATAAAATGGATGGAAGATTCTCATCAATTTCCATATACAGATCCAGATTCTTTTTCTTGCAGTTAGAGGCAACTATCGTATAGCAGTCGTTAATGAGGGAAGCCAGCTCATAACCCTCGCAAAGCAGCTCCATCTTTCCGGATTCAATTTTGGAAATGTCCAAAATGTCATTTACAATGGCAAGCAGGGTTCTGCTGGCCCGCTGCATATTTCCTGCATACTCTGCAATCTTCTCCCTTGGCAGCGTATCAATCTGCCGGAGCAGGATACTGTTCATTCCCATAATACCGTTGATTGGCGTACGGATTTCATGGGACATATTCGTAAGAAAATCGGTCTTCGCCCGGTCTGACACCCGGAGCCGCTCTAAAAGTTCTTCTTCGTAAGTAATATCCACCAGTGTTACGATAGTGTTCTGCATCTCGCCATATTCATCGCAGACCATCGAAGACGTTACCGATAAAATCTGATTGCCCTGCAGGCATTTCACCTTGCAGTGCTCTAATTTTCCCTGATAAAGCTGTTCTGCAAATTCTTCCTTTTTGCCCCCGCAGGCTACCAGTTCTTCAAAAGGCTGTTCCACATCTGCGCCAAACAACACTTCTGCATTTGTATTATGTAAAATATGTGTTCTCTGATAATCATATACCATCACACCATAGTCAATCTGATTAAACAGATAATCTGAAACTGTTAATTTTGATATTCCAAAAGTATCATACCGGATACTAAAAAATACAGTCATTAAAAATGAAACTGTTACACCATAAACCGAACTGGGATAAGATTTAATTCCATAAAATGGCAACACCGTATCCGGAATTGCCGAAAGAAGCATAATTGTATTTCCCAGAATGATATATGCCACATATTTTCTCTGACTTTTACGCATAATTTTCTTCGACCAATATAGTACAATATAGATGCAGCACAAAAAGCAAAGCATAATATACATCCAGTGATAAAACACGCTGCCATGAAATTCTGTGGTAAAGCAGGTTCTTCCATTGACCCTGTAAAAATGGCGGATCCGCATACTTCCAAAAGAAACACCATCCACCAGAGATGTCAGTATTCCTAATCCAACCATCAGGCCATATCCCTTTATTTTTACACCAGTCAGACACGCCACATAAATTACAATCGCAATGACATATAAATTAAAGCCCACAATTGTCATGCAAAAGAAATCCTGTGCCAATCTGTCATCCGTACAATTTCCATACAATGCTGAACCCAGTGCCCAGATTCCTCCTCCTATTCCCAGAAGCAGGATACAAATCCGCCCCTTGTTTTTCGTATTATTAATAAAAAAATAAAAGATACCAACGCCAATACATATAGTTGCACATGCTACCAAAAGCACCGTTGTAATCATTCCTGCTTCCATCAATTTTTCTCCCGAGTTGTTTTACTTCATTATATATAAAATCCAGTTTATTCGCAATAAAACAATCCCTGTGGAAGCTGTCACCAGCATTTTCTTATTGCCGCAAAAAAGCAGGAGCTCCGTTCCTGTTTCGGTGTTCCTGCTTTTTTCTGTCTTTTTCTAATTTTCCAACTCTGTTCCTACTTTGAACTTTTATTTCAAACTTTTTACTTCAAACTCTTATCCCAAACTCTTATTTTAATTCTCCTGCCGGATGTATCATATCCGGTGTAATCAGCCCTTTGATAATCAGGTACTGCTCAATGGTTTTTACACAGTTCTGCACGCCGACCCGCTCACTGTTTAATGTCATGTCATAATTGACCGGGTTTGTCCAGTAATTTCCATGGGTGTAATATTCATAATAATCTGCCCGGAATTTATCCGTCCGCTCTATGGTTGCATTAGCAACCTCTTCGGTCACACCCATATTTTCCATGGTACGGTTCACGCAGAATGCTCTCGGTGCCTCAATATAGATGCTCACCACATTTGGTTTGCCCTTCAGTACATAATCGGCACATTTTCCGACGATAACGCAGGACTCTTTTTCTGCCAGATCTTTGATAATTTCACTCTGATATTCAAACAGCTTGTCATCCGATACGAATTTTTCATTTCTGGAAATGTAACGTCTTGACCGTGGCAGCCCTCTTAAAAAGCTGGAAAATCCACTGGTCTCCCTCATTTTTTCATTTACTTCCTGAAAAATATTCTCATCCAGTCCACTGAGCTGGCTTGCCAGCGTTAAGATTCGGTTTTCATAACAGTGAATACCTAACTCCTTTGCCAGCTGGGAAGCAATCGCCTTTCCGCCTGTTCCGAATCCTCTTGCAAAGGTTATTACAAAATTCTCCATATTTTCTGTCCTCCTTTAACCTGCTAAATAACGACTTAAGAATTCCCGTGTTCTCGGATTCTTCGGATTGGTAAACAGTTCGGATGGTGCTGCATCCTCTGCCACATAGCCGGAATCCATGAAAATGGTTCTGGTGGACACATCCCTTGCAAATGCCATCTCATGAGTAACAATAATCATGGTAAGTCCCGTCTTGGCAAGCTCTTTCATAACATTTAATACTTCTCCTACCATTTCCGGGTCCAGTGCAGAAGTTGGCTCATCGAAAAGAAGTACTTCCGGATTCATGCAAAGAGACCTTGCAATGGCAACCCTCTGTTTCTGTCCTCCGGAAAGCTGTGATGGTTTTGCATTGATATAAGGAGCCATTCCTACATCCTTTAAATGTGTGATTGCCCGGTTAAATGCCTCTTCTTTGGAAATATGAAGCACCTTTCTGGTGCAGAGCATGCAGTTCTGCAATACAGTCATATTGTTAAATAGGTTAAAGGACTGAAATACCATTCCCACCCTGGAGCGGTATTCATTGATGTCCTTCTGTACATTCCGGACTTCCTTATCATGGTAAAGGATTTTACCAGAGGTCTGCCGCTCCAGTTTATTGATACACCGCAGCAGCGTTGACTTTCCGGAACCGGAAGAACCAACTATACAGATAATTTCTCCTGCTTCTATATCAATATCTATTTTTCTTAAAACCTCATGATTCCCAAATGATTTGCTCAAATCCTTGATTGAAATTACTGTCTCTCCCATATCCGTTCCTCCTACTGATTATCCATATACTCAATTGCCAGTGCGTAATCTGTCTTGCCCTGCATTTTCTTTTCAATAAATTTAAAAATCTTATCAAAGACAAAGCACAATACAAAGTAAATCACTGCAATTACCAGGTATGACTCGAAGTATTTGTAATAATTTCCTCCAACTGTTTTTGCAGCCATGAAAAGTTCCTGTACTGCAATTACATTTAATACGGATGTCATTTTCAGGTTTGTCAGGAATGTATTTGCCATCTCCGGGATAATATTTTTAAATGCCTGTGGTAATACCACATACAACATTGTCTTAAATGGCGACATTCCCATTGCCCATGCGCCTTCACGCTGGCCCATATCAATGGAGCCGATTCCGGCACGTACTGTCTCACCCATGTAAGCTCCGGTATTTAATACCGTTACCACAATACCTGCAAATACCGGTGTCATTTCTACTCCCAGCATTTTTATTCCATAGTATACAATCATTGCCTGAACAATCATTGGAGTGTCACGGAAGATTTCCACATATACGGTAAAGATGATTTTCAAAAGCCGCATCAGAAGCTTCTTGAAAACATTATCGCCCTCGCTGATTTTTGCATCATTTACAAGTCCGACAATATAGCCTAACACAAAACCAACCAGCGTTCCGATTACAGCAATTTCCAGCGTAAGCCAAGTTCCTTTGATAAACATACTTGCATATTTCTGGGCTAAAAATATCATCCACTCTAACGAATTACTCGGATTTTCTACTAACATATTTCTCTACCTCACTTTATCTGTTACTCAGCTCACGCTGGAAATATTTCTAGTTTGCTGCCGGCTGCTGTGTCAGAACAGTATCCATCAGCTCATCCATTTTGGCTTTATCATTCCAGCCAATGGCATCCATTGCATCCTGGATTTTATCTCTTAATGCGGTATCATCTTTTCTGGTAGCGATACATACATTTACCATTTCATCATCACCGGTGAAAGAATCATCTGCATCTAACTGAATAATCACAAGGTCATCATTGGTAAGTGCTGCTGACTGTGCGGTTGGCAAATCTACGACACATACATCTGCAACACCATTGGATATTGCCATGAAACATTCGGATGTTGTCTCATAATTTCCTGACTGCTCTGCACCTTCAATCTGGTCCAAAAGAGGTACCCAGCCGGTTCCTAACTGTGTTGTTACTTTACATCCGGTTCCTGCCAGATCAGAAAGTCCTTTTACATTTTCATAAGCACTTCCCTTTTTTACTACGATACAGTTATCTCTGTAATAATATGGTTCTGTAAATGAATAAGAAGCTTCTCTTTCTGCTGTTTTTCCCATTCCTGCAATGATTACATCATAATCTCCTGCATCTAATGAGATTCCAATGGAAGACCATTCTACTTTATGAACCTCTAAATCCATTCCCATCTCATCAGCAAGCTTCTGGGCTACTGCCACATCATATCCATATGCATAATAGTCAGATCCATAAATCGGAACCGCCTTGCTTCCATCCGGTGTTGTATCACTGTCCTGTGTCCAGTTAAATGGTGCATATGCACATTCCATTCCAACTCTTAATACATTCTTATCAGATGTCTCTGCTGTCTCTGAGGTTTTCACATCTGTATCGGATGTTTTTGTATCTGATGAACCACATCCTGCCAATGTAGATATTGCCATAACTCCTGTCAGTACCAATGCTAATAATTTTCTTTTATTCATAATATGTTCCTCCTTAAATGCAAATGTGAAGCCGACTCTTTGTTTCTCTAGAGTATCAAAAAAGACGCTTGAGATTTCTTTCTCTCAAAGCGTCTTTGCTGATAGACAGTATAGTATACTTTCTTTTTCTTCTTTTCAACTTTCAAATTGCACAATTTGATTGTGCATTTTGCACAGTCTTTTAATTAAACATCAATCTTTTTACCAGAATACAGTTTACAATATCGAGATATTCCATGGAATCTTCCAGGTCAACCTCCAATATTTCTTCTATCTTCTTCAGGCGGTACTGCAGGGAATTCCGATGGATATACAAAGCCTCTGCTGTCTTTCCCACATTAAATCCACTCATATAATATGTCAGCAGTGTCTCCACCAGAAACGCCCCGTTGGTCTGGTCATACATCTCAAGCTTCTTTAATTTGTCATTACAGTAGTCCAATATCTCCTGCTGATTTCCATTGTTAAACATATATTTATAAATGCCCATGGAACTGGCACTAAGCACTTTTTTATTAGTAGGATTCGGCAGATAATCTTTCTTTGGGATCAGATTTTTTGCTTCCTGATAGCTCTTGCCAAATTCAGACGGATCCGTATAGGCTGCACCTAAAATACAGGTACTGTGTATCAGCCCAGCGAACTGCGGGCGGCTGTCCAGTTTCTTTAGCAATTGTTCAATCTGCCGTTCTGTCTCCTTATCCTCCGTTGCCTCAAACAGCAGCACAAATTTATTTAAGAAACGCATATACATCGGACGATTTTCCATATGCATTACTTCCCGGTTCAGACAGTCCGTATAATAGAGATAAGTATGCTCATCCTGCTCTAGGTTAATTCCGTATTTCCGGTCAATTACAATGATTCCAACACGATATGCCCGGTCGAAAGCCAGTCCAAACTGGCTGGATATTTTTTCAATATATTTATCATTTACTTCATATCCAAACAGCAGATTATATAAATAGTCCCCAGTACGCTTATTTGTAATATTGGTTTCCAGTATCAGCTGCCCGATACTCTGTGCAACATCCACGAAGGTTGCGCCTTCCCAGCGGACATAGAACAGTGGCAATTTCAATTCAACCGCCTTGTCTATCATTTTCTGTGGAATCTTCTCCCGGTCATCCACAATCGATATTGCAAGCCCGGAAATTCCCAGTGCATTCAGTTCTACCATTGTTTCAAAGGTCTTCTCGATGTCAAACCGCAGATAATCCACTACAATCAGTGCGAAGTTACCAGGATTCATATGCTCTTCATAGGGCTTCGTCTGCACAAAATATGTCCAGGACACCACTCTGTCCAGCCCTACTTCCCCTGTCAGCAGTTCTACTCCATCCAGATCCAAATTATTGACGTCTCTACAAGTAACCATAATGTCTCCCTCTGTTGGTTGTGTGCAAGTTGCAAAAAACCCAGAGAAGTGCGAACACTCTCCGGGTTAATTTTACTTATTTTAGCAATTCATTGCAAGAGCAAAGATTACTCGATAACTGTAGCAACACGTCCTGAACCTACAGTACGTCCACCTTCACGGATAGCGAAAGTAAGACCCTGCTCCATAGCTACTGGATGGATCAGTTCGATAGTCATTTCTACGTTATCACCAGGCATACACATCTCTGTACCTGCTGGTAATTCACAAACACCAGTTACGTCAGTTGTTCTGAAGTAGAACTGTGGTCTGTAGTTATTGAAGAAAGGTGTATGACGTCCACCTTCATCTTTTGTTAAAACGTAAACCTGAGCTGTGAATTTTCTGTGGCAAGTAACAGTACCTGGTTTAGCAAGAACCTGTCCACGAACGATCTGGTCACGGTTAACACCACGAAGAAGTGCACCGATGTTATCACCAGCCTGAGCCTCGTCTAACTGTTTACGGAACATCTCGATACCAGTTACAACTGTCTTCTGAACATCTTCCTTAACACCAAGGATTTCAAGTTCGTCATTCAGATGTAATGTTCCTCTTTCTACTCTACCTGTTGCAACAGTACCACGACCTGTGATTGTGAATACGTCCTCAACTGGCATTAAGAAAGGTTTATCTGTATCACGCTGTGGATCTGGGATATAGCTATCTACAGTATCCATTAATTCCATGATCTTGTCGCCCCATGGTCCGTTAGGATCTTCAAGAGCTTTAAGAGCAGAACCCTGGATGATTGGGCAGCCTTCAAAACCATATTCCTCTAACTGCTCTGTAACTTCCATTTCTACTAACTCGATTAACTCTGGGTCGTCTACCATATCACATTTGTTTAAGAAAACAACGATGTAAGGTACACCTACCTGACGAGACAGAAGGATGTGCTCCTTTGTCTGAGCCATAACACCATCAGTTGCAGCAACAACAAGGATAGCGCCGTCCATCTGAGCTGCTCCGGTAATCATGTTCTTTACGTAGTCAGCATGTCCAGGACAGTCAACGTGTGCGTAATGTCTCTTCTCTGTTTCATACTCAACGTGAGCTGTAGAGATAGTGATACCTCTTTCTCTCTCTTCTGGAGCTTTATCGATGTTAGCGAAATCTGTAGCTGTATTACCTGCAACTCTTGCTGCTAAAACTGCTGTAATAGCTGCTGTTAAAGTTGTTTTACCATGGTCTACGTGACCAATGGTTCCGATATTACAATGTGGTTTGGTTCTTTCAAACTTAGCTTTTGCCATTTTAAAACGTCCTCCTTAATTTTATGCCCTTTCTGGGCGCTTATTTTTACATTTTAATAAGTCACTCGGCTATTTCTGATTATATAAAAAACTTGCGAGTTTTTCAAGCATTTTTATTATTTTGCTTTAGATGCAACAATCTTGTCCTGTACAGACTTCGGAACCTGCTCATATTTCTCGAAGAACATTGAGTAGTTACCACGTCCCTGAGTTCTGGAACGTAAGTCTGTTGAGTATCCAAACATCTCAGCAAGTGGAACATATGCTTTAACCATTTTTCCACCACCGATGTCATCCATACCTTCGATACGTCCACGACGAGAGTTAATGTCACCAATAACATCTCCCATGTACTCTTCCGGCATAGTAACTTCAACTTTCATGATTGGCTCAAGAATTACAGGAGCTGCTTTTGCCATAGCCTCTTTGAAAGCCATGGATCCGGCAATGTGGAATGCCATCTCAGATGAATCGACCTCATGGTAAGATCCATCATATACGGTAGCATGAACACCTACTACTGGGAATCCTGCAAGGATACCAGCTTTGGTAGCTTCTTCGATACCTTCGCCTACTGCAGGGATGTATTCCTTAGGAATAGCACCACCAACAACTGCAGAATCAAACTTGAAGAGTTCATCTCCGTTGGCATCCATCGGCTCGAATTTAACTTTACAGTGTCCGTACTGTCCACGTCCACCAGAC
>OIYD01000397.1_pt1 | contig 37536 bp, 31 predicted proteins | sample 1588141 | NCBI WGS metagenome assembly OIYD01 (sample SAMN03283259) | human gut metagenome | biome: human-associated habitat; material: feces | host: Homo sapiens | place: USA | collected 2013
CGGACTCCTAAAAATGAGGTTGTGACTGTTCCCAATTCATTTATCATGTCGTCTCATACGGTAAACTACAGTACTTCGGCACGTGAATATGGACTGATTATTCACTCGGAAGTATCTATCGGTTATGATATTCCCTGGCGACAGGTTAATCAGATACTGATTGATGCTGCGTTGAATACTCCCGGAGTGGTGGATGATCCGCGTCCGTTTGTGTTAGAGACTTCTTTGAGCGACTGGTATCCGGTCTATCAAATTAATGCTTATATCAAACAGGCAGATAAAATGGCACAGATTTATTCGGATTTGCATCAGAATATTCAGGATAAATTTAATGAAGCCGGCATTGAAATTATGTCGCCGCACTATATGGCTGTACGGGATGGAAATGAGACAACCACTCCCAAAGAGTATCAGAAAAGTAACAATCCTTCCAATAAGGCGGGAGAAGAAAGTAAATCTGAATAGTTATTACTGTCGCCGCCATTATTGCTGTTGTGTTGTATAATGAATATCAAAACGTCCGTTAGTCAGACGTTTGCCATTGCCGAAGGTTGCACTGATAATATTCAATTCTGGGTCAAAATGGCTTATAAAAGCTGTTCCGTCTTCCAGTTCTTCTCCTCTGAACCGTATATCGGTGAGAGTTGCTTCTTTGCCTTCCTGGGGAGATAAAATGATGAAGTGTATGTTGATGTCAGGTTTGACGGAAACATTGACGGATAGTTTGTCCTCCTCCGGATAGTAGTGGAATGAATCATACGTCCAGACATACGAGTGCCCCCAATTCAGGTATCGTCCTCCCACATAAATCCATCCGTCCATCAGACAGCCAAAGGTGTTGGCACCTGTAGTGGTGACAGAAGGTAAAACTGTAATGTCAATCGATTCATCTTCCGTACAGCTCCAAAAGCTGATAATGGAAAAAAGAATGAGTATATATTTCTTCATAGTGCTTTTTTTGAGTGAATGTTAGAAATAATAGGATAATCCCGTAGTGAAATTTATTCGTGTGAGGTTGGTATCATTATTGCCATCGAGTTTTACAATAACCCTTTCTCCGTGATAGTGGGTTCTAATTCTAAGCAGTTCACTATACATATATTGTACTCCTAGACTGACTCCCAGATTGGGATTCAGTTTATAGGTAAGATTGGCATTGGTCAGGAGACCAATAGTGAAGGCTTTCACTTTCCGTGTTTTGCCGAACACCTCACTGTTGTTCCGTAGAATGACTCCACCGGGACCAGTTGTTACGCGGATTTGCCAATGTTTGGTGTTGGCATTACACATTCCGATTTGAGTACCAATGAAATGAACCCATAAATGGTCCTTCCCTTCAGGATGACTTCCTTTGGAAGAAAATCCGGAGTAGATTCCTCCAAAGACAAAACGTTTGAGAGGGCGGAAATTATATTGTCCATCCCAGCTTACGCCTTGTGCGAGTGTACGTTGGTAACTATGGGTACTTAACGTGAGTGTAGGAGGGTGATGGAACATAACACCGTAGCCCGCGTGAAAAGAGAACTCGTGTCGCTCAAAATCTCTCTGTGAGAAAAGTAGAGTGTGACAGGACAAGGTGAATGCGATTAGTAATAGAATGGCTTTTATGAGTGTTTGATTCATCTGGATTAGTTTAGATTGTGTTTCTTTTTTGCAAAAATAGAAAATAGTTCAGACTTTCTCACAGCGAATCAGAACTTTTTGCCCATTATTTAATGTACTGGCAAATAAGTAGGTATCTCCTCCTTCAGCCAAATGGATTCGTTTGCGGAGTTCGGCTACTGTGGCGGGGAAGTTACGGACAGTTACATTTGCTTTTTTCAGGTCTGCCAGATTCTCCTTTACTTCTTTTTTATTGAAACTGCACTGGTTGACAATACGGAATATTCTTCCGGGGAAGTTTTCAATGAAAGTATCGGAAGTATAAAGATGGCTATTGGGATGCAGTTTGCGGACAGGATAGGCTGCTGCAATGCTTCGGAAAGCACCGGCTTTCAGAAGGGAGGCATTCGGTTCGTAAAGATAGGTTTCTAAAGAATCCGTATATGTGCATTCGCTGCATTGTTCCTGTTCGCGGGTGAATACAAAGTGTTGTTCTTTTTGAGTTCCTTTTGTGAAAAGGTTCACACAATGAATGGAGATTTCTGCCGGTGATGTTTGTCCGAGTAGAATGAGTAGTTCCTTGCATTCGTTGTTGACGGACAGAATGTGAACTTCCTGTGTCTGTTTCAGTTCTTTCAGTGCCAATGAAAGATCGAGCATGGGGGAGAGTTTTATCATTACCCGGTTGGCCTTTTGAAGTAAAAGCTCTTCCAGTTCGGCTACGTTTGGTTCGCAGTCGGAGATGGCAACCGTTTTTCCGCCGTGCTCATTGCGGCGCGCAGGGTCGAGGAAAAGGCAGTCTACGGGGGACATTGCTTGCAGGTAGGTTACTCCATCTTCGTTTTTTATGTTTATATGGTTTAGATTCAGTACGGGAAAGTTATGTGCTGCTATTTCGCAGAGTTCCTCCTGACGTTCTACGTAAGTGGCGGATTTGAATCCGGTGGCAAGAAAAGAACAGTCAATGCCGAATCCGCCGGTGAGGTCGGTCAGAGAATCTCCCTGCAAAAGACGTGCTTTGTAGCGGGCGGTGATTTCTGAAGAGCATTGTTCCAGCGACAGATGTTTCGGATACCATATCTTTTCGATCTCCCACCATGAGGGAATCTTTTCGGCTGCTACCTTCCTTCCTGCAATTTGGGTGATGGCAGTTGGCATATCTATATCCGGGTACTTTTTAGCTTGTAAAGCCAGCACACGTACATCGTCCGATGAATGTTCGCGAATAAAAAGTTGGGTTTCAGGAGAGATTTGCATCATGGTGTTATTGTGTTATAGGATATTACAATGAATCGTCGAGCTCTGATTATGGGGTTGTTGAGTGTCGGTTATGGTATTAACTTATACTTCTGTTTGGCTACGTCCCGGCTGCAAAAATTGAAATGCCACCATTCGCTGGGTAATGCACGGAATCCGGTCTCTTTCATCACTTTTCGTAGCAGTAATCGGTTCTGACGCTCTGTTTCACTCATTTTTCCATTATGTACCAATCCGATCTCGTCTGTGATGTGTGCTTCCATGCCTAAGTGGTCTACTTTGGTTCCCATCGGTAGGGGCTGTCCCAGAGAGTCTTGGATACTGATGTCTACTGCCAGTCCGTAGTTGTGTAACCCGCCTCCACGGTTGGGGTTGGAGACATATTTATATTTGGACGTTCCTTTCACTACGTTCCACATCTTTTTCTGTACCGACATGGGACGCGCCGCATCGTAAATGATAAGACTATAAGACGGGTGTAGTCTCTTTAAGGCTTTTTGTGCTTCTATCAGAGCGTATGCCGCATCCGGATGCAGGTAGGCTTCCGTTAAGTTGTCGTAAAGCACTTCGCCTGTGAAATTATCAGCCTGTGTATACATCAGTTTTACAACGAGACTGCTATCCAGGTCAGCTATATTGACGAGTCCTAATGAGTCCATGTAGAGAGCCATTTCGCTTCGCTCCGGTGGTGAAACGGTGGAACATTCTTCGCGTGGTTGTATATCCTCCGTCGTTTGTTCGTATTCCATGAGGGGAGTGCTCTCCTTTTCCTTATGACTGGAAAAGAAGGAGCATCCTGTCAGCAGTAAACAGAAAATAGCTAAACTATATTTTAGAATAATCATTCAACCTTTTGTATTTAGTGTGCCAAAGATACTTCTTTTTGGCTTTAGCTCCAATAAGCTACCTCTCTTACCGTTGGATATTAGCTACTGCTTTCTTCAGATTGGCCACTCCTTTCCATGCGTCAAGCAGGTGCAAAACATGTTCGTCTTCGGCTTTGCTATGGTTGATGGATAACAGCTCCGCATATATTTCCAGTAATTTCTTTAAGTCTTTGACAGGCTTTTCTGGAAGTCCGGCCAACATTGCCACGATTAGTTTCTCCAATTCCCGGTTATGCAGCGGACTGACGTTTATCATTTGTTGCTGTATCAGATCAGTGAGTCTTTTCAGCGGTCCCCAGCCGGTATGTTGATGCGAACTTAAGATGCTGCCTATGCGTCCACTGTCTATGCAGCCTTGACCTACACGCTCTATCCAGATTTCGGCAGCATAGGAACGGGAAGTTTTATCGGCTACCAGCATGCAAGTGGCTTCCAGCAGATAAGACACTTCGTGCCATGTATGCCTTAACTGATGAAGCGCTTCAATGGCAGCTTGGGTGATACCTGCTTCCCTTACCTCATTTAACGTCGGGGCGTATATGGCACTGCGGATGCACCATACCAATAGTGGCTCCGGTATATTGGGAGTTAACCATGCCAAACGTGGTAAGTCGTTCTGTATGTCGTCAAAGCGTTCTATCTGTGGGTACATTTCAACCAGTAACGGATGCGGATCGTATGAATAGTAACTGACTCTTTCATTATATTTGTCTTTATTGATGACATGAGAGTTCTCGCTTTCCGGAATATCGAAAGTAAGAGTTGAACAAATCCATTCTACCGTTTTCTTGTTATAATCCGTGTACGAGTCAGTATACTGATAGGTTCTCCATTTAAAGTTTCCGGTCAGAAATTCACGTGGACTTTTATTATAGGAGAAATCTTTAAATTCAGCATAGATTGTTTCCGGTGATTTCATTAATCCTGCCATCATCCACCAGGAAGGATGATTGAAAGGTGCTTGGGGAAGTACGTCTTTTTCTCCCAGCAAAAAAGTGAGCAGGTGCCGGTATTCTCCTTTCAAACTTCGGAGGAGTAGAGGAAGCTTTTGCGACGAACTTTCCAGTGCCACTCGTGAAAGTGCTGTTTGCATATCCATATCGTCCGGTTCGGCATTTGCCTGCTGATATTGTTTTAACCTTTCTATCAGGGTTTCCGGAGCGATAAACATCGGTGTATGAGTGGGAGTGGACAATAGGGGCAAAGGTTTCTCCTTGCTTTCCAGAAGGTCTAATGTCCGGCATAACAGTTGCTTATGAACGGGGAACTTTATTTTTTTGTTCGTCTTTTCACGAATGGTGAGTTTTTGCAGATTACGATACCCCCATTTGCCTTTTTGAAGTTCGTCTTTTTGTACCATTTTCAGATGTAAGTTGTTTAACTCTTGGGCTTCTTCAGGGAAACGTTTAATCAGCAGTTTGGCATAGTCAAGGAGGAAGGTGGCCATTAACTGGTCTAATATACCATTTCGGGAACTTCCTCCGCTCATCAGCAATTTGTAGGCACGTTGGAGAATAGGGGTCCATTGAGAGATTTGTTTTGCTTCCTGTTGCCGGTCCCATTTCACTAAGGCTCCGAGTAACAGGTCGAAGTGATAGATCTCGTTCACGTCGAGCACTTGGCTGGCTAGAAATATCAGGTCTTCAGTGGAAGTGATTTCCTGTATCCGGTTGTCTTCACGGATGATAGGGAGTATTGGCTCATACGTGAAAGAGGCGGAATCTTCCGGCTCGTTATTCTCCAAATACGCTTTCAGCTCCTTTTTAGTATTAGCCAACATGGTTTCCGTATATATGGAAAGTATCTCTTTTAATGTAGTAGATGCCGTCTCTCCATACGTCTGAATAAGTTTGACTATCTTACTTTGGGTGGATTCTTCCCGGCTCATCAGTCCTTGTGCGGCTGCACAACAGATAGTGTCGCGATGTTCTTTTCTTTCTTTTGCCAGCTTATGGAGTATTGCCAGTGTGTTTTGGTGAATCGCTTTCACGTCCGAAGCAAAAAGCACGGAAGTCTGACTTAGAAACTCTTCAACCTGGAATTGTGGGTGAGTGCATAAGTTCTTCAGCAGTCCGAGTATGATATTTACCGGACGGCTGTGAGGGGCGGACAGAACGGCAAATATTTCCGGTTGTAGTGTCAGTTGTTCTTCTGTGCTGGGGTTAAGTGCGGTAAACATGCCTGCAAACCAACTACTTAGGTTTTTGTTCAGATTCCGGTTGACGGCAAGCAGAGATTCTTTTAATACACGCATACGATCTAGTTGACCGTGTTCTACGAAGTATCTGAAAGAGAAATAAGGCTGTCCGCTTGTACGATTATCCGTCCAGTTTTGTCCGCAATCGTATTGGAACAGATACCAGATATGTTCTTTGAGTGTGATTGCCCGCTTTTGCAGGAAATCGGTATTGTTCATGTAGTTCACCAGATAACCGGCGATGGTTTGTGGAGAGGGTGTTAGGGTGAGTACTCCCTGTTCTATCCAATCCATCAGAGTTTCGTAATTCATTCCATAGAAACCGCCGAATTCCCTGCTTTCACCCTCTTTGAAGAAACTGTCGATCCAGGAAGGAATGTACCATGGGATCAATTCATTCAGTTGTTCCGTATAGATTCCCCATTCGTGTTTGCGGAATTCTTTTAGCGAATAGATGACGAGAGCGGTAAGATTGATGATACGATGCTGTTCGGGAGTTCCGCGTGTACCGTATGTGTTCTCGTTAAGTTGCACGAATTTATTGTAGTGTTCTTCCAATTTGTTAAGGCAGGGAACAAGCGTTTTTCGTTCTTCCTGCGTTAATCCTTGCAGAAAAGGGATGATGGCATCGCCTTGTCCTTTTTCTACTATCTCGTTGAGGCGTTCTTCTATGGTCATAATCATGAATTTGTTATAGGTTGTTGAGTGAAGTCGTCACTTTTTTCAGGTTGCTGTTTGTGCCCCATTCTTGTAGGCGTTGCAGGATTTGTTCGTCTGTAACCTTGCTGTGGTTGATGGTCAATAGCTCCAGATAAAGTTCGAGCAGTTGTTTGAGTCCGGTAACGGGTTTGTCTGGCAATCCGCCTATAAATTCTGTGAGCAGTGCTTCCAGTTGCTGGTTGTGGAAAGTACTTCGTTTGTACATGCTTTCGTACACTTGGGTGGTGAAGCGTTTTAGCGGAGCAAGTTCCATCTGGATGAGGCGGGCCAGGATTTCTCCTACCCGGTGATTGTTTATTCTTCCTGTGGATATTCCTTCTACCCATAATTCGGCTGCATAGGAACGGACTGTTTTGTCTACAAAAAGCAGCGAACCACTTAGTAGGAGCAAACTCATCTCTTTGAGCGGGCAGTGGAAAGACAACAACATGCGCAAGGCACAGGCGAGGGTGCGTTTGCTGTCTTCCTGCGGAGTGCCGAAAGTCATGTAGCAAGTGATAATTTGGGCTATCAATGGTTCCGGGCGGTTGGGGAAACAGCATAGCAGAGGTTCCATGTAACAGGAATCATCCATGTTATATTTACTATTGATAATCAGATGTTCCTGCCATAACTGGTGGCTGTTGCATTCGGCATATGTATGCCATTTGTAGAACTCGAGTTGGAGCAGACGCCTGTCAGTTTCGTATGATTTCTCTTTGGGTTTCACCTCTTTCCACTCGTAGTCTCCTGTCAGATAGTTGTGAGGTAATGTGTTACAGGCGAAAGATTTGAATGCTTCGAATTCCGTCTCCGGTGCTTTTACCAGTCCGGCGGCCATCCAGGCGGTTGGATGATTGTAGGGCGGTTCGGGTAGCGTGTTTTCATCCAACAGGAACAGAAAGAGATGCAGGTATTCATCTTGCAACAGTTGCCGGGCGGTGGCGATGGCTTCTTCTTTGTCTTCCATGGCACATCGGGCAATAGCTAGCTGGAAATCCCATGGACAGGGTTTCGTTTCTGCTTTCTGATATACGGCAAGCCGGCGTACCAGTTCGGTAGCCTGTACGTATGCCGGGGTATGGGTGGGAGTAGAAAGTAGGGGGAAGGCATTGCCTCCTTTTATTTTACGGATCACATTTAGCCATAAATGTTTGATGGGTGTGAAACAGGTTGCGTTGCTGTAGCCGGGTTTCCAGTCGGCAAGTCGTTTGAAAGAGCGCTCGTCATAAGCTCCTCTGTTTTCATCTATTCCTTTCAGCCTTTCTTCCAGTCGGGTGAACATATTTCTCAAAAATCCTGTGTTGGAGGTATCTTTCTGTGCCCATAAGCGTTGATATTCCAGTAGGAAGGTAGCGAGAAGATCTTCGTATGGCTCCCAGCTATTGGCAACGATAGTGGCAGCCCGTTGGAAAACAGGTTCCATCCGGTTGAGATCTTCTTTGTCCAATTGGGGATGGAAGGCAATGATGGCGGCAATGGTTGTTTCTATCTCCCAACTTTCCTCCATATCGAACAAACGACTAAGCTGGAACAGGAAATCTTCTTTGTTGGCGGGGAAGGGAATAAAGTTGTCTTCCCTGCAGATGCGTACCGTTTCTCCTACACTTGCATCGGGTTCAAGGGTATCTTCCGCAGGCTGCGGTTTGAAAGATGAGAGTATCGCATGCACGCTTTGAAACATCTCCGGTTGATAAGATTGCAGTGTTTCCTGGAGATTGGATGAAGAGGCGTCTCCATATTTTGATATAAAATTAGCGGCTTTCTTTTGAAGGCTTTCGTCTTTCTTCAAGAAGAGTTGGCAGAGAGTGATGCAGCAGGGCTCTTTCATCTCGGGATGTTGTGCGACGATCTTTTCAAAGAGGGCGTAAATGGTAAGCAGCGAGTTTTTGGGGCTGGAGAAGAAAAGGGTGGTTGCGCGTTCGATGAATTCCTGATAACGGAATCCTTCTTCGGATGCAATATTTTTCAACTGTTGCAACATCACGTTCACCGGTTTGGTATAGGAAGAGGTGAATATTTGCATCATCTCTTCTTGCAAGGATAACAGTTCTCCGGTAGTTGGTTGCAGAGTTTCGAAGAATCCGGCAAACCATCCTGCCATATCTTTTTTGAAACTCCGGTGGAAGGTGGCGAGTGTGGCTTTTAATAGGCGTTCTCTATCCAGATGGCCGTCCAGCGAAAAGCGGTAGAGAGCGGCACTGATACTTTCATCCCGTGCGGTAACTCCTTTTTTATAAGCCTCTTTGGCGCAATCATCTTGATAGCCGATGGACGATTCGTATTCGAAAATCGTCCAGATATGTTCTTTCAGGGTGATGTCCCGCTTGAGTAATAACTCACTGTTGAAAGTATCGTTTCCTTTGGGTTCCTTATTTCTGATGCGGGTAATCCAGGGGAGTACATGTGCAATGCGGCTTGGAGCGATTTCTTTGAGGTATCCCATATCCATGAGCTGCATCAGCTGTTCGTAATTGAGATTGAAATTAAACCAAGTTTTGTCATCATTGATAAAATCCATCAGCCAGGTGGGGCAGTAAAGTGGGAGTAGTTTGCAAAGCATATCAAACTTTACATGATATGCCATATCCATCTCTCGTTTGTTGGCGCAGACAAACTGAACAGCGGATAGAAAATGTGCCCGTGCCGCACTGCAGGTTGTCTCACTACTGAAACCGGCAAACTTACTTTTTATCCATTGTAAATCCCGGATAACCGGCAGCAGCTTCCGCCTTTCTTTCATTGGTAACTCCAGTAATCTCTTGACAAAAGGGATTAATATCTTCTCTTCATTCTCCGGAGTATCCACATAAGCCTTGGATAATTTCTCGAGTTCTTTTTTTAGTTCTTCCATTGTACTAGTTTCTTTACTGCCAGAATATGTTTGCAAGCTCCCCGTTCTCCTTGATTGCTGCTGAACCAGGTGCAAGTGCAACGCTCCTTCTCACTTTCTCTGTCGAGAATGACCGTATGTCTGACACCTCCGCTTCCTGCCACGCGTGCTTCTGTCCGTTTCTCGTCATTCGATATGATTTCTACTTTTTCTTCTTCCAATAGTTTTTCTGCAGCTATCATTCGAGGATTGAGACTTAAAATACGTTCGGTTTTGAAAGGCAGGCGACGGTAGAAGAAGCTGTTTTCATCCAAATCGAATCCCAATAACCCCATGGCTGCCAGCCGTGCCGCGAGAGAATCTACCTTATCCAGGTCAATATGTTCCTCTATGGCAAAAAGAGTGGGGTTGAACTGTTGGTTGGCATAACTGTATTTATCCATTGCTTCTATCCATCTTTCGGGGACATCTTCGAGCAGAGATTCCAGTGCGGCGCCTTCTCCGGAAAATCCTCTCCAACATTCGCGGGAAAGAGAAAGGCTGAAGCGTACCGGACCGAAATAAAGTTGCCAAATGGTAGATTGCATGGTGGGATGCGCAAAGACTTTCAGCTCATCGGCAAATGGAAGCAAGGGCTCGAGCAGACGTAAGCGATGAAGTCCTCCAATGCAGACGGCATTCATGCTTTTCACCGGTGAAAAGGCGGGTTTTTGACCGCGCATCACTAAATAATAGTCGCATTTCACACTACTTTTCGGAAGAGTCTGGAAGAGTTGTAAGGTTTGTATGCGATTGAAGGAGTAGAGCTGTTCCGCAACGGATTGATAAATCTGTACCGTAGTCAGCCCTTTTATCCATTTCACGGGAAGAGGTACTTTTCGTTCTATCACTTTCTCACCTTTATGATAAAGTCCCACCTCTTTGGGACCGACCGACATTACCATATTCTCCTGTCTGCCTATTCCTCCTAAGGCAGAAATCATTCCGGGATTAAAATCTACGTTTGTTGTCCCGTTTTCCAGAAATTCTCCGTCGTGTCCGTCAGGAAGCACGTCGACTCTGGCATATACACCTGCACAATTAGAGAATCCTTCAAAACGCAGGCGGTCATTTCCTGCGGTTACAATCGGATCTTTCAGCATGGAAAGCTGTGACGGTGTCAGATTAAAACTGGACTGCACAACATTGGATAATGCGATGAGGCAGCGTGCTGTCATGTAGGGTTGTGTCAACTTTCCCCAAAAGAAACAGGGTGTTTCTTTCTTTTCTATTTCGCTGTATTTGGCAAGAAACAGTTCGTCCTGATCGGCTGACCGTTGCAGTGCGGAAGGAGCTGCATATTGGTAAGAGATGGTATCAGTCATAGATAGTAAATCTGAATTTGGTTGTATATTCTCCAAATATAGAAATTAATTCTTAGTGAAAAAAAGAAGTAGGAGAATTTACATCGCTTTGGAATACTGATATTATAAAATATCGTCAAATGAAGCATTTATGCCTCTTTTGGCAGCAAATATTAAATACAATTCTTTATAGTCAGGCACAATTTTTTATACATAAAACAACTATTATTTATAACTATTCTTAATTTCTACGTTCCTTTTTGCCGGAAAATAATACTTTTGTTCCCATAATTAGAATGTTTTAGTAACAGATTCTAAATTAAGTCTTATGAATTTTTAAAGATGAAAAAGACAGCTGTTTGTGAAAATCGCTAATATTGTTTGTTTTGTTTGTGTTATCCCATTTTGAGTCAGGTGTGACTTCAAAATGGGATTTTCGCTATAAAGACAGTCTCAAAACCACCTGAATACTATCAAAAATGACCTAAATTCTATCAACTGATAGATTTTCCCCTAAACAATGTTTGTTCTTCACCTGCCACATTTGTTGAAAACGCGTAAACTTGCAACATCGAAATGATGATAACGAATACTCACAATTTAAAAATAACGTATATGAAAAGTTTAAGCTTCAGGAAAGATCTGATAGGAGTACAGGATGAATTACTCCGTTTTGCATATAAACTGACAACCGATCGTGAAGAAGCAAACGATTTGTTACAGGAAACCTCATTAAAAGCATTGGATAACGAAGATAAATATACCCCCGACACAAATTTCAAAGGATGGATGTATACTATAATGCGGAACATCTTTATTAATAATTACCGCAAAATAGTGCGCGATCAGACATTTGTCGATCAGACTGAAAACCTCTATCACCTTAACCTGCCGCAAGATTCAGGTTTTGAAAGTACGGAAAGAGCTTACGATTTAAAAGAAATGCATCGCGTAGTCAATGCTCTGCCGAAAGAATACAGAGTTCCGTTTGCTATGCATGTTTCAGGATTCAAGTACCGTGAGATTGCAGAAAAGCTGAATCTTCCGTTAGGTACTGTAAAGAGCCGCATATTCTTTACCCGTCAGAAATTGCAGGAAGAATTAAAGGACTTCCGCTAAACGTTTACTATCAATTTTCAGTTGGTATCAATAGGTATAGGGCAAAAGGATCTCGTTTCCTTTTGCCTTTTTTATTTTATGTGTTGGAGGTTTGTATTTGTTATGGGAATTTTTTCAGTAACTTTGTCACTGTTTAATTGACTGCTCTGACTTATCAGTCAAGGATAGTCGATTTGCTTCTCTAAATTGTCGAAGAATGAATAAAGATATAAATGTTATGATAAAAGCGATCATGCTCGATGTGGATGGAACATTGGTAAGTTTTGAAACTCATAAAGTGTTGCCATCCTCTGTTGATGCCCTTAGGAAGATTCATGACGGTGGAATTCGAATAGTCATTGCTACCGGTAGAGCGGCAGGCGACCTTCATGAAATAGCTGATGTTCCGTATGACGGAATTATTGCATTGAATGGTGCCGACTGTGTTTTGCAGGATGGCACTGTGATAAGAAAGCACCTTATTCCGAAAGATGATTTTAAGAAAGCCATGGAAATAGCAAAGACCTTTGATTTTGCAGTCGCTATTGAATTGGATGAAGGTGTGTTTGTTAATCGTCTGACTCCGACTGTCGAACAGATTGCTAAAATCGTGGAACACCCTATCCCGACCGTTGTAGACATTGAAAACCTGTTTGAAAAGAAAGAGTGTTGTCAGCTTTGTTTTTATATCGATGATGAAATGGAACAAAAAGTGATGTCGTTTCTGCCTAATCTTTCCTTGTCGCGCTGGCATCCTTTATTTGCTGACGTAAATGTGGCAGGAATAAGTAAAGCAACCGGCCTTTCGGTATTTGCTGATTATTATGGGATTGGAATGACGGAAATAATGGCTTGCGGCGATGGTGGTAATGATATTCCTATGTTGAAAGTTGCCGGAATCGGAGTGGCTATGGGAAATGCATCGGAGATAGTCAAGGCTTCAGCCAATTTTGTTACTGATACGGTGGAGAATGACGGGCTTTGTAAAGCGCTGAAACATTTTGGAATTATTTAATATTGGGTACTCTATAGCTTAATATTATAGGTGTTATTCCCCTATTGCTTATTCTTCGCCATTTCTGCTTTGTCCGTTGCTGTTGTTTTTACCTGTTTGGGAACAATTAGTTATCTTTTATTCTAGTTGGAGGATGGCTATAAAAAGGAAAAATTCCTGCAAGTGAAACACTTACAGGAATTTTTCAGTGGACCAGCCTGGGCTTGAACCAGGGACCTCCAGATTATGAGAACGGCAATATGATATTCTGTGATAGTCTACTTCGCACGTTTTCGCTGTGTATCAATTAGTTGTAAATTTTGCTATTCCCTATAAAACTCACTAAATACCCCTAACTGAAACCATTTGTTTTCGCATTGTTTTCGTAGAAATGATGGAGAAAACACATAAATAGAGTATGATAGTGGCGTTTGACATGAGTATGAAAGTTAAATAGTGTCTATGAGACTTGATTTTCATCTTGTTATTGCACGAAAATGAAGATAATTCATTACCTTTGTATCATTATGTAAGGTGAGCCATGACCAAAAGGTGCTCTTTCCCCAAAAGGAAAAGTGAGTTTGCCTAACCTTCGTGGGAGGGTCATCCCATTCCGATGAATCGAAGCGTAGAGGGAGTATTAGTCGGAAGATACTTTATTTCAAACAATACGTGAGAGTTGCTTCAGGGGTTGAGACCGATTAGCAGAAGCCCGGTTACCAGTCAGCGACAGGAGACAACGAGATTGCACCGCTGCATATAACGACAATGTTTTTATCCGTCAAAGGATAGGGACTCAGTGGTTATATGCAGCGTTTTGTATATGTACGCCTCACATTACAAAGCGGCTGTGTTCAGAGGTTATGTTGAACATAAACTATTGAATGCAATGGAAAAATTAACCAAATCCATGCCCCTTTTCAAAGAGCGTGGTTGTACTGTATCACTTGCCCTTGATATTCGAACCAACAGGAGGAAATCAAGTGAGTACCCTTTATCTGTGCGTTTTACATTAGAACGTAGAGCTTTTTATTATCCCGTTGGTGGGTCTTATACTGCAAAAGAGTTTTCGGACATTTGTAGTGCTGTAAAATGTAGGAGCGAGAACTACAAGTTGCAAAAGGAATGGAAGGACACGTTTATTCCCAAGTACAAGGAAATCTTGATGAATCTGAACAAGGGAGGCATCCTCACATACGAAATGGTACGTCGATGTATAATAGACGGTGAAGAAGCAACATCCATAAATGACAACGCTACTGTCTCTCAATCTTTTGTTGGCATTTGGGAGCAAGTCATCCATGACCTCCGAACAGAAGATGGCGGAGTACGCTTTACCACAGCCGAAAGTTACGAGTGTTCTCTCAAATCATTCAGAAAGATTCTTGGAGAGAATGCCATAAAAGGCTTTTGTATCAGTGCGGCAGAACTTCAGAAATGGAAGGACGGAATGCACAATGGGGCAAAAGACGAGAATGGTGTGATTGTCGGGAAAATCAGCGACACTACAGCAGGAATCTATCTACGTTGTTGCCGTGCTGTATGGAACAGGTGTGTGCATGAGGGCTACCTCAAAGATGTTCCTTATCCCTTTTCTAACAAGAAAGAGAAAGGCTTAGTAAGCATTCCCAAGAGCGCAAAGCGCAAGCAGAGTTTCCTGAACGTAAACCAGATGACAGAGCTTTATAACCTTTTCGTTTCAAAGCAATACCCCGAACATTGGACGGAAGATTATATGAAACGTGCCCATTATTCATTAGGGCTGTTCCTTGCGCAATACCTGTGTAATGGTTTCAACATGGCTGATGCCGGACGGCTGACTTACAACAGTTATTATTACCAGACAGAAGGCAAGGCGTTCCGCTTCAATCGCAAAAAGACTTCCCGAAGATGCCCCGATGGTTCCGAGGTGATAGTCCCTATTATCCCTCCCTTACAATATATCTTGGATGAGATTGCTGCACCTCCTACCCGGGACGGTTTTGTGTTCCCCGACATATTAAAGGGATCGGAGACAGAAGAACTGCGCCGCAAATACACGGTACAAGAAAACTCAAACGTGAAAGACCGAGTTATCAAGATTTGTCATGAGGCATTGAATTGGGACAAGTCTGTCTGCCCGTCCGGGACATGGTGCCGACACTCATTTGCCACCAACTTACATAATGCCGGAGTGGATATGGATTATATTTCGGAGAGCATGGGACACGCTTCTTCAGACCATGCCATCACTCAAATCTACATTGAACATTATCCTCTCGATATACAAATGCAAAACAATTCAAAGTTGCTAAATTTGAAGAACACTTCTGAGAGAGATGCTTTGTTGGCGAAGCTGGCAAGCTTGTCCACAGAAGAATTGCTCAAACTGTTCAGATAACCTTAATCCGTAATGCTGATGATAAACTTCATAGAAAGGATAAAATCCTACTCCCCAAAAAAGGAAATGGCTGATATGGCTATGCGAGCATGGAAATCTGCCCATGAAGAAGCGTATGCCGACTTTTGTAAGCGCATGGATGCTGTGGCAAAAGGTGATGTGTCTGTCCTGATGGACATGTATCTGATGATGCAGAAATGCACACCTCCCGAAGCCTTGATGATGTATGACAGGCTTTCTAATTTGGCAAATGGTAAAGACGTACAAAATATAGCCAATCAACAATGGGCTGGCCAATATACCGAGACCATAGCCCAATGTATCACCAACAAGCGTTTGTGGATAGGTGTCAATATCAAAAGGGGGACAATAGAACTGCTTACATCGCCAAAGTCAGGGCTGCTGATGGTTCATTCTGAAACGCCTATTGAAATATGGAATCGTCTGCCACAGGAGTTGAAATCCTATTTGTCCGAACAATTAGATAAGCTCATGAGAAACAGCAAAGGATGTTATCTGTTGAGTAAGCTGGAAAGGAAAATGGTTTATCAGTTCTTGACCTATATCTCTCAAATTATTTTCCTCTCTTATGCGGTGTTCATTGGCGGGTTCATGGCTAATCTCTATGACCGTGTAATGGAAAAGAAAGAGGACTTGGCTTATTGCATGTATCATTTTGTAGTGTTTGACCATGGTCTGTCCCGTATGGCAAAGTTGCTTAATCGTCTACTAAACAGTGAAGAGGTTGATCATGGCGATATGCTTTTGATAAAATCATGTGTTACACTTCTTGTCAATAGAAGTGTAGAGATGGGTACAGAAACCAAAGCTGATTGGGAAGATACCATAGAAGGTTGTACCCCGGAAATCTGGAAGGAAGTGATGTTCGCCTTACGCAAAGTAAAAGGCAGGCGAGGTAATAGAAAGGTGATACAATCATTGGATGATATTCTTTCGGGCGACAAGGAACGTATCAAGCAGGGTATCCTTTTGTTTCTTGAAGAGAATACAGAGGACATAAGTCTTGCCTATCTGTTGAAATCATTGGTAAAGTCCGGCAAGATAAAAGCGTCCACAAGATACATGACATTCCACCGTTCCATAGAACAGTTCTCCCAACGGCATTATGGGCACGATATACCACAGAAGCGATACGGGGAAATCAAGGAACTTACCTTGAACTCGCCTCAAAGAGGAAACAGTTATACCAAGGCTAAACGAATGATTGACCAATGGACAGACTATTTTATCAATAACGGGTAGTTGGGAAATCCAGCTATCCGTTTTTTCTGCGAACAACTGTTGTAATTCGGTCGGTAAATTTAAGGTATAAATAAACCGACCAACCCACAGAGTTTCACACACTACCTTTGCTTGCGAAATCGGATTCACAGAGTTAATCCGAGGCTTAAAGTATTTAATAACCAAACAAGTATAGGTATGGAAGAAAAACTCAATTTTACCCAACTACTCCAAAAGCCCATCGCCATGATGACAGGCGAGGAACTATGTTTTCTCATCACCAAAAGCGTGGAAAGTACAGAAGTGGCCACTCCCCAGATGGCATCCAAAGGCAACTACTATGGCATAGAGGGTATCGCCCGTGTGTTCGGCTGTAGTGTACCCACTGCCAATCGCATTAAGAAGAGCGGCATCATAGACAAAGCCATCACGCAGATAGGACGAAAAATCGTAGTGGATGCAGACCTTGCGCTGTCTTTGGCAAAAGAAGCAGGTGGCATTCATATAAAGGAGTAGTGGTATGGAAGACGATCGGAAGCAGAAACTGGCGACTGACTGTTACGGGAATCCTGCACGTTCCATCAGCAATCTCCGACTCATTTTCACAATGGACGAGAATCTCGGTCAGATAAGGTACGATACCTTTTGTCAGGACGATGTGTGTTTCAGCCCTTTGTTCCGTAATGTCAACGGTAACAAGATTGATGAGGAATCTGCCGGAAAGATACAGGACTATCTGGAAAGGACATACAGATTACGTCTGACACAGAACAAAGTGTTTGAAATACTGAAGACCACTTCTTCGGAACGCAGTTTCAATCCCGTGCAGGATTTCATCACCCAAGAGGCATGGGACGGACAACCTCGGATAGCTACAACCATCATTGATTATTTGGGAGCGAAGGACATACCGCTTGTCAGAGAACAGACAAAGCTTTGGTTTGTGGCTGCGGTAGCACGGGTATTCAATCCCGGTTGCAAGTTCGATAACGTACTGACCTTACCCGGGCCACAAGGTATTGGGAAAAGCACCTTTTTCAAAGCCATCAGTGGAAGATGGTTCAACGACTCGTTCTCTTTTGCCAGTGGTGATAAGGAGAAAGTGGAAACCATAACCAATGGTTGGATTATAGAAATCAGTGAATTGAACGGTTTAAAACGGGCGAATGATGCGGAAGCAGCCAAGGCTTTTCTAAGCCGTTGCAGTGATTATATGCGTCCGGCTTATGGGCATAAGGTAGTGGAGTTCATGCGGCACAATGTCTTTGCAGCGACAACCAATGAGATGAACTTTCTACAAGGAGACAATGGAAACCGCCGATGGTGGATTATCCCGGTCAAAGGTAATGGGCATGTGTCAGATTGGTTGGAAAGTTTGCAGTGTTCCGTTCCTCAACTATGGGCAGAGGCATATACCTATTATAAGCAAGGTATGAAATTATACTTGACTCCCGATATGGAGGTAGAGGCCAACGAGATACAGATGCAACATTCCAACATCATTGTTGACCCTATTATAGAGGATATAGAAATGTATCTGGAACGTGAGGTTCCCATCCAATATGCAAGTTGGATGATTCCGACACGACTGGCTTATCAGAAAGGAGCATACTCAGAGCCAAATTCCACAATGACCTCACTCAATATGGTTTGTGCCCGGCAGATTATAGAGGAACTGCCCAATGATTTGGTCAGACGAAATCCGTCCAAATACACTTCGCAATACATCAACCGCCTGATGTCCATGATTCCAAATTGGAAACGGAGTGAACAGGAGAAGGTTAAGGGGCTGCATCCTGCCTATTGCGACAAGACAGGACGGACGAAATACCCATGGGTGAGAGTGGACGCTCCAAGTGAAGAGTCCTGCGCGACACTGCCAAGTGAACTGGAATTACCATTCTAATTTCAAAATAAGGGAAAAGAAAAAACTTATGTCCCCTTGTCCCTTTTGCCCTCAAAAAAGAATAAAAATAGGAAGTAAGCAAAATAGAAAGTTATAAAAAACGCTTGGGACATGGGACAATATAAACCAACAATATGAGGAAAGAAGAACTTATCAAACAGCTGCAAGCACGTGACTCGTTGCTGGCAAATGCGGTCAGCCACATGGTTACGTATGTTCAAGACCGTTACCCTTCCACCTTTCCAAGTAAGGAGCAGACCGAAGCGGTGAACAATTACCTGCGAAGTGTCCATGCCGATGGAGACGGAAGTATATCAGAACGGAATTGTGAACATCGGCGTATTGCGTCACAGAACATTACCATTGCCGCCATCCGTGTATTGGACAGTTTTCAACTTGATAGGTTGCAAAACGTGCTTGACCACATAGCATACGACAAGGAGTATTATATGCCGGAGAGAGGTTGCGGTATGCACCGTCGACTTTTTCTTTTGGCTGCACCAATTATAAACCATCTTCAAAACAAATAGACGATGAAAACGAACTTAAATTATTGTATAGTGCTTTCAGAAGAGCAACTTTCCTATCTGGCAGGAAGCAAGTACGGCATTGACCGTATGAAGATTTTACACCGACTGATTGAGGCTGCTGTGCTAGACGAAACAGAGTATGCTATGAAAGGCTTTTCCACGACTTTGCAAGTGGGACAAGCCGTTCTTTCGGAAGTGGATTTGTCCAGCAAGTTAGGTTATGACAAGAAGACCATATCCCGTGTACTTGATAAGATGAACCAGTTGGGGATTGTCACAACTAAGCAGAGTAACCGAACAAGTGTCCATACGCTGAAATGTATATCGGCATGGATGCAGGATGGTAATCGCATAGACAATCCTTTTTATGTTCGGCTGAAAGACAGACGGAATGAAAGAGAGAACAGAATTGTAATCTTCGATGAAACAACCAATGTTTTGTTAAACGCTTTACAAGATAATACGGATAGCCACATAGGGATAAACTTCCCCAACTCAAAAGTTGGCGAACAAACAGAAGCGATGGAGGAAGTCTGTGTTTCTGATGCAGATTTTTCTTTCGTAGGCAAATTGCCTGTTATATCAGACGAAGGAGAAGTACTTTCATCCTCTTCTTCTTTCCCTTCTGTTTCGGTTTCTCCACAGCCTGCGGCAGAGGAAGAACCCAACGAGGATGTTTCAGCAGATGGTCAGACATAGTCTTTGGAATATGGCGGTAGAACCTATGTTTTTGTGTGGGGTCTTACAAGAAGTTCCCATGTCGCACAAATTCGTTACACTCATCCGTACCACATAGGCGTATTCCGGCAGTCGCAAGCTCCCACCGTGCTGTCTATTTTTAGATAGAAGTTTCATCCATAACACAATAAAGCATGAAGAAGAAAAAGAATATCAACAAGGATGCTGATGAAGAAAACGATAAGAAAATTATCAAACGCACCCTGAGGCTTGAAGCCAGGGTGACGGAACAGGAATACGCCAAAGCGAAAGAACTTGCCAAAACCTGCGGCTTGTCCATGAGCAACTATGTGCGCCGCACAGCCTTGGGGCAACACCCTCGTCAACGGCTGACCGAGCGTGAAGTGGAAGCCTTGTGCAGCCTGACGGATGCAAGGGGTGACCTTATCCGTATTGTGGCAGCCGTGAAATCTATCCAAGCGGACAGGCGAGCCATGTATTTCAGTGATACACGCTTTGTAGAGCGATGGATGATAGCAGCCACACAGCTTATCAACCGCTGGGGCCAGATAGAGAATTACCTAACTGAATAAAACTTACACCTATTATGATAGCAAAAGCCAGTACCATACCCCATGGCGCAAATGCCATAAGATACTCCGTCAACAAGGACAAGGCGGATATAGTCAAAGCCAATCTGTTGCCCGATGACATTTCACCGGAAGCAATGTACGGACGGATGATGCTCGTACAGAAAATGTTTGCCGAGAAAATCAATAAGGGCAGGCCTCTTGGCAGGAACGTGATAAGAATTGAGATTTCCCCAGCCGAGGAAGAAAGCCGGAACTGGACGATGGATGATTGGGAACATTTGGCAAACGAGTTCATCCACATATTTGATTCCATAGACCTTTCCGAGAAGACCAAACGGGCTTCGTCAAAACAGACCAACCTCAAAGGTTCACAGTACATCGTTGCCTTGCATCGGGATTCCAAAAGTGGCATACTCCATCTGCACATTGATGCCAACCGTGTGGACATGGATGGCAAAATCAACGATAGTCATAAGATTGGTAAGAGGGCTGTCATGGCTGCGAATATCATCAACGAAAGACGTGGCTGGGTACAGTCTGAAGAAATCGGCATACAGCACAGACAGAAAATCACAAATTACTGCATGAAAATACTCCGTGAGATGGATAAGTTCAGTTGGCAACAATATGCAATGGAACTGACAAAACGAGGCTATAAAGTGCATCTGCAAGAAGATGATAAGGGCAAGGTTTATGGCTATTCCATCAAACGGGGCAACTCCAATTATAAATCATCCGTGTTGGGAGTCGGACGGAATCTGACCCCATCAAAGATAGAAGCTACTTGGGCAAAACTACATCCGCAGGAAAGGAAATCCGAGCCAACAAGACCTATTCCTCAACAAACACGGTCAGCAGATTTGACTCCTATTTCACTGCCTGTTATAAAGCATTACGATATTGCGACAGACGAGTATCACAACTACCATGTGGAGATACCCGAAGCCGCTGACAATATTATCCAGCAGGCGTGTTCTTTGGAGGAAGCTCATCCGTTGGCCAAGATTGAAGAGATACAACACACAGCTCTTTTACTCTTTGCCGGGTATTTGGATGCAGCCACAAGCATGGCGGTTTCAAGTGGCGGTGGCGGTTCTGATACAGGAGGCTGGGGACGGGACAAGGACGAGGATGAACTTGAATGGGCACGCCGTTGCGCACGAATGGCAAACAGCATGTGCAAACGCAGGAGAGGACTTCACAGATAACATACCTTTTATAAATACAAGAACATGGGTATAGGAAAATCAAGGGGCACATCGCCGATAAATGTCAATGGCATGTTGGAGAAGGTTGCAATCAACCAACAAATTGAAACTGAAAAATCAGAAGTGGATAAACTTCTCGTAGAGATAAGAGAGGCAAAGGAAACGCTGATAAAGTTCAATGAGGATTTGGGAAAGGCCATTGCTGCCGAAAGTCACATTGAAGCTGCGCTTAAAGCGGCCGCTGGCAGTTGCGATAATATCGTCAACGGCATCTGCAATGTCATACTGAAAGCAGAACGAGACACGAATTTCAAGGCAACCATCACTCCCGAACAACTTTCCGAACTTAAACAACTCATAGACCGTTCTATAGATAGTTGGACTTCGGTATTGGCAAATCACCGTGCTGAACAAACGAAGCTTATCACCGAGCATGAATCCAATATGCGCAAAATCCTCAGACGGAATGAAGGCGTTTGGTACTCGGATTTCTGGATGAAAGTCTTGGTGGTATCCTTGCTCGTTTACACGGTAGTATTAGGACTAGCTGTATATTGTGCTACTTGAGGTGTCACATGCAAGAGTCAAAAACAGAATGGGATATTTTTCAACAAGATTCTGTTATATAGTTATCTTTTGTGATGACATTTCTGATAGGGGCGTTAGGCTTTTGGGGAATTGTACGTTCAAGTCCCCCAATCCTTATTAAGGGAGCAATATATTTTGCCGATTTTTAGATTGATTGGAGATTTTTTGCGGATCCATAATTTCCTACGTTTTACTCGGTACGAAACAAAAGTTTCAAATATCCTTTTACTCCTTTGTTGGTTTACGAGTAACCAAGTTTGCCTAGGTTGGTTACTTCCCTTGCCAACTTGGTTACTTTTACGCTCATTAGCAGTTATGACTTGGTTACTTCCTGCTTGAACTTAGTTACTTTTCCGTCATCTTGGTTACTTTCACGAGGTATGGTAATTACGAACTCGTTGGTGGCGTGGGTAATTTCTTTAACTAGCAGGAACTGTCTTCCACCCATGTTACAGTCTGTCTATAGCGGTTATTCTGCTTGTCAGCAAGTTACCAGCAAGTTAAATTTTCATTAAATCACTCTAAAAATCAGCTACTTGTATTTTTTGCACCACTCCAGCAAGTTATCAGCAAGTTAAATTATGCTCTTGTATTTCTGTATAAGCAAAATGAAAAACAGAATTATGTACGTTGATAAATCAGAATTTACCGACACCTAACCGTTCATATGATTACAGGTCGTAATCTAAAAGCATTTTCATCTACTTTCATTTGGTATAACCTGATTTGCGGATTTAGTTCCTTCCGAACATATTGAATAATTTTTTCTTTTTCAGTTTGTTCTATATTGATTCCAAAATAGATTGAGTCAAAACTCTCTTTTTTCAGCGGAAAATAATGGTGTATTTCACGCCAATCCCATGTTTCCTTTCTCTGCTTTGCCTGTTGAGGAGTAAATGCTGCATACATAGGACTTGGTTTTGGTATGACTAATCTTACCTCCTGTTCATATTCCCAATCCTTTGCTTTTGTTCCCCATTGGTAGCTGCATCTATCATTTGCACTATTATATGCGTTTGGACGCTCTATTATATCCTGATATTGAACATCTATGACAAGTGGTTCAAGATATAGTGTACCAAACATCGGCGGAACAGATTCCATTACTTTGTCTACATCAAGTCCTATACAAATACCTTTATGGTTATAACAATAATGACTCCACATAAGTAATGAATCATTGATTTTTGATAAACTACATAGCCATGTATCATTGCGCAAATTGAGTGCATCGTTTTCCTCTTTCTCTACCCACCAATCCTTTGGTATCCATCCTTGAAGCTTAGTGTCCGGCACATTTGAGTAGTCAATTAATTTAGGATGACAATCAAAAGGATCATTCAGTTGAGACGCATTAGTGAATTGGAGATTCCGATTTCCAATCATGCACTTTGCGCCAACTATATCTAAATATTTGTAGAGTATGCGAGACATTTTTTATTCTATTGTTATTTGTCCATTCATTAAAAGTGGTAAAAGTTCGTCACGCTGCTTAGTCAAAACTTTAAGCTGTGCGATATTATCATGTAATTTTCCTATTATATTTTCAATCAGTCGAGAAAATTTTATTGCTATTTCAGAATTATAAGAGAAATCAAATTTCATCATAAGTTCTGGATTTATTCTTCTGTGGCTATGAGAAGTACCAGTAGCACCTTGCGTACAGTATTCAATGAATTTTGCACTTTTAGCCAACATGAACAAGAAACCTTTTGTTTTCATAGAAGCAGGATTCCATACAACAAATTCTGTTGAACAAATCTGATTAGATTCTCTATTTCCACAGATTACTCGACTTGTCCATGGATTAAGTTTAGATACCAAAATACAATTGTTAGTGACTGTAAACTTTGCACTTTGAATATCTATTCCATATTCTTCTGCGTAAGTTCCTGTTTTATCGTATTCGGGCAAGCTATAATGTTTGAATAATTCATTAGGTCGTGCTAGTGGATTAACAGTTTCCTTTGAGATACTTGCCAATTGATAGATGTTTGCATTTGTCCACTCTTTTGGAATCATTCTTTTTAACTTTTCATTCCATACCATTTCTCCACCACTTGACTTATACGGTTTACCCTTTTCGTTCGGAAAGTCAAACTGCACAAACCAGTAATCGTAGAGTTGTTTCGCCATTGCCTCTAAATTCTGATTTAGAAGTCCTTTATATTATATATAGGAACATAAACATCAGAATTATGAAAGAAAACATCATTCAGGCAATAGTTGCGGAGATGCAGCGTGACTTGGACTGCCGACAAATGGCACGGCTTAAAGCTGTGCTTGCATCAGAGTTACATAATGTAGAAATAGTCGAAAAAGAAGATTGTTCCAAACAACAAGCGCAAGAGAATGAGCATCTTCTAAGCTCGTTTATTTCGGCAAAGAAGATAGAGGGGTGCTCAGAGAAGACATTGGCATATTACCGTAATACTATTGAGCGATTATTACTTACGCTTTCAGTAGCGATTTGTCATATAACAACATCAGATATTCGAGCCTATCTATCCGATTATCAGGAAGAGCACCAATCCAGTAAAGTGACCATAGACAACATGAGACGCATCTTCTCCAGCTTCTTTGCATGGTTGGAAGATGAAGATTATATTGCCAAAAGTCCCGTTAGACGTATCCACAAGGTTAAGACAGATTCGCTTGTTAAGGAGGTGCTTTCTGACGAGCAGCTGGAGCAACTGCGGGATAGTTGCACCAACAAACGAGACCTTGCCCTTATAGACATTCTTTCTTCCACAGGCATCCGTGTGGGTGAATTGGTTAAGTTGAATCGTGAAGATATTGACTTCCATGAACGCCAATGCGTGGTCTTTGGCAAGGGTAACAAAGAACGTGTAGTTTATTTCAATGCCCGAACTAAACTACATTTGCAGCAATACCTTGATGAACGCACAGACGACAATCCAGCTTTATTCGTTTCCCTCCACTCACCTCATACTCGCCTAACGATTAGCGGTGTAGAAGTGAGAATCCGAAAACTGGGTAAGTCCCTTTCTATGCCAAAGGTTCATCCGCATAAGTTTCGTCGTACCCTTGCAACAATGGCTATTGACAAAGGTATGCCCATCGAACAAGTGCAACGCTTACTTGGTCATGTTCGCATTGATACCACACTGCACTATGCTATTGTGAACCAAAACAATGTAAAGTTAGCCCATAAGAAATACTTGGGATAAGTAATCGTGCTGGATTCTGCCTGAAAATGTGTAACTTTGCATCCAAAATAGGATGCAAATGGAAAAACAGAAACTGGGAGACATTGCCACTGTAGAAATTAGTGGGGTTGACAAGAAAACAAAAGACGGCGAACAAGAAATCCGGCTTTGCAACTTTGTTGATATCTATTATAACTGGGCTATAACCACAGCTCAGCATGATGGCTTTATGTTTGCGACTGCCCGTCCCAATGAGATTTCCAAGTTCCAATTAAAGAAAGGTCAAGTAGCTTTAACCAAGGATAGTGAGACTCGTGATGACATTGGTGTTCCCACTTATATTGCCGATGATTTTGATGATGTTATCTTGGGGTACCATTGCGCCCTGATTACTCCAAACAAAGATATTTTAGATGGACGTTACCTAAACGCCCTTCTGCATACTGACTATGCAAAGAAATATTTCGCTTGTAATGCTTCTGGAAGCGGACAACGCTATGCGTTATCCGTTGAAGCGCTCAATTCGTTTCCAGTTCCAATGATTCCATTACGTAATCAAGAGCGAATTGGCGAAATATTCTCTGCATTGGACAAGAAAATTGAACTCAACCGTCGGATAAATCAGAATTTACCGACACTTGACCGTTCATCAGAAGCGGTAGGAGTTCATCTCGCTGTTTAGTGAGTTCTTCTATTTCGCATTGTCTTAGTAATTGCTCATCAAACATAGATTTTACAGTATTCACAAACATATTTTTCACGTTTTCATTAAATGCAAAATTAAAATCCGCTAAATCTCCTAATACTATATAGGGAATAGATGATCCATGTCTCCCTCCACTGAAAATTGGCTGAAACAAATATTTTAAAGTATAATAAAAGAAAGATATGTCGTGTTGATTTTCATCTAAGACACAAGCGTAAGTTCTTTGGTATAAGTCAAATTTCCCTTTATAAAAGCCAACTCGTCCAGTATAGCTTCCATTACCAGATACCAATACAGCATATCCGTCATAAATAAATTCATTTGATGTGATAGGCTCGGGTGCGCAAGAGAAAAATTTGTATTTCCCAGGGATAGCTTTAGATACATCTTTCTTTCCTGTAAAAATTTTCATAAAGTTTTTTATTGTCCCATTATTCCAAGATACTGGTATTTCTCGTTTCAACCTATCATTCCAAATCATTTTACCACCACTGCTCTTGTACGGCTTCCCTTCTTCATTAGGAAAGTCAAACTGCACAAACCAGTAGTCATAAAGTTGCTTCGCCATCGCCTCTAAATTCTGATTTATCGCTCGGTTAAGTTCTATCTTGCGGTCAATGGAGCGCAATAACTTACCGATGCGTTTTTGCTCAGATAATTTGGGAATCCACACTGTGCAATCCTTGATTTTATCAGGTGAAGTGTGACGAATTTTAGTCTGTTGGGCAGCAGCACTTAGCTGTTGCTTAACGAGGGCGGAGGATATGAGATAAAATGCGAAATCCTTATCTAACAAGTCTTCCTTGCAGATAATCTTTGCTACATCTTGACTTTGTATGTATTTGCCGCTTTCAGGAATAATGGCAGTAGAACCAAGCAAGCCTATTGCCTGTTCTGTCAAAGGGGTAATAATATCTCCCTCTTCCATTAGAAACTCAGATTTGAAGTCTCCGACATAATAAAGATTGTCCTTGGACTTGTTCTCTTTAAAACAGTTGTTCTGATAGTCGAAATTGCCACAAGTCAGACGGATATATTCACCCTCAGTGGCGTAATACTCGCCACTGAGACTTGCACCTCTTGTAACATCAAGGATTTCTCCCAATTTATATTTCTTAAGCTCCATGCTAAATTAATATTCTTAAATGTTCATCTTTTTGCTTGCTCGTTATTGTATACTGTAACAATATAATCTATAGCTGATGATTTGTATATAGAGGGAACTCCTTTTGGCACAATTCCCGTCTCTTCAAAATTTTCTTCTTGACTTTTGTTCCTGAAATTAAAAATAGAATAATCAGGATTAGCTTTCATATTCGTTTCATTAATAATTCTCCAAATATCGTTAGTGCTAATAGAGATTTTTGTTTTTACTTTAGATGCTAATTCCTTAGCTGATAAAGGATATTCTTTTAGTCTATTAATCTTTTCTTTTTTTATAACTTCAACAGTATTTATAGGTTGCACCTCACCTACTAGCTTTAGTGCAGGTGCGCCATCTTTCTCATTGAATGAACCTTCTTTAATCCACTTTATACCTTGCACAAGCGAATCATCAACTACAAGAATTTGAGCGTTGTTTTTTGATAATTCTCCCTTGTCAATGTCAAGAATTGCAGCATTTTGTGGACCAGCTTTAGCGATTTTAGAAACCAAATCTATCCATTGTGAGTTTTGTTTTTCTATACGATGATTTATGATTGCTTCTAATTCTGCCGCTTGAATTTTTTGAGTTCGACCTCCATATCGGAAATATATTTCGCCATTTTTAAGAATGTCAGTTTCATCCTTTTTGCAAATTATTGGCTTAACAGCGGCCTCATCTATATGAAAAATGCCATATTTTAGCCCGTCTATCTCAACAACATCATGTTCCCATTGAATATTACCAGAGAAATCTTCCAGAAGAAATCCTGTAATCTTTTCTGGATCAAATTTGTCTAATAACGTTGATGATTTTTCGTTTAGTCCAATTAACTCACGTTTTGGCCTATCTTTAACACCAAAGATAAGCCATCCTCCTTTGTTATTAGCAAATGCCGCAAAGTCTCTAAAATATTCAGCTAATCCAGCATAATTAAAAGCTTCCTTAAATTCTAAAGTTTGACTTTCTCGATGGTATAAGTTACCATCTTGTCTTACTTTCAATAATCGTTTAACATCTTCAATATTAATCATCACAGTATACGTTTATTATTAGAAAGTATGTCATCTTTTTACTGTATTATCACCCAATTTTGCTTCTATCTCTTCAATCGTTGGTATTGTTCCATCCACCTTTTCTGGATAGAGTTTAGATAACTCATATTCAGATATTCCTAAAGGAAGATTACTTCCCTCCAATGCGTATTGCGCAAGTAATGAATCCTTTTGACGACAGATGAGTAAACCGATTGTAGGATTATCTCTTCCCTCTTTCTTGAGGATATGATTGCATGCAACCACATAACCACTTAACTGACCCAAGTCTTGAAAATCAAACTCACCAATCTTAACCTCAATTACCACATAGCATGATAAATTTATGTTGTAGAAAAGCAAGTCAATAAATTTTTCCTTTTGTCCTATCTGAAGTCGGAATTCTTTGCCAACGTATGCAAATCCCGTACCGAGTTCCAGCAGGAATTGGGATATGTTGGCGAGCAATGCATCTTTGAGAATTTGCTCATTGTAGGGTTTCGTTATTCCTGTAAAGGCAAAATTGTAAGGGTCTTTCGTCAGTTCTTGTGCGAGGTCGCTTGCCTCGTCTGGCAATGTACGTGTGAAGTTTGTCAGGGCCTTGCCCTCTCGTTCATATAGTCCTGAGTCCATAAAGTTGAGAAGCACATCACGACTCCACCCCTCTTTCATTGTCTTTTTTACATAAAAGAAAGCCTTTTCTGGTTCAGTTCCATATCTGTCAATCAAATAACGATGGTGTCCCCAAGGTATTGAAAAAAGCATCTCTTTCAATTGTCCCACAGGCTGTGGGACAACTTCAGAAGAGTCTTCCGCAGATTGTGGCCCATTTTCATCCTCTAATTGTCCCACAGTTTGTGGGACAACCTTTAGGTGTTGAGAATAAAGCAAATAGAATTTTTTTGCATAATAGATGTTAGTACGAGAAAGCCCCGTTGAATTCGGATTCTTGAGTTGTAAATCCACAGAGAGATTCTTAATGACACTCTGTCCCCAACGCTCTTCAACGTGCATTTCTTCTATGTCTCGACCAAGTTCCCAATAATACTTGAGCAATTCTCGGTTTACTCTTACGGCGGCTTTGATTTGACTTTGCCGATAACGCATACTAAGATTTTCTACCCACTGGGTATAGTCCTTGTCTATGATGGTCAATCCTTTACTCATTGTCGCCTACATTTACGTTGAATTGCAAAGCATTCAACTGTTTCATGATTTCTTCTTCCAACCGATGGCTTTCTGCAAATTGTTCGGAAAGGGTTTGCTTATAGTTAGCCATACGTTGGTTAAATTCCTCCTCGGTAATATCTACATAATCAATCTTGATGTCGAAATATTGTCCGGCTGAGAGCGAATATCCTTTTTCCTTAATCTCATCGTAGGTAACGGCTACAGAAAAATCATCTACGGCCTCCTTGCGTTGGAATGTGCCGACAATCTTTTCTATCTCCTCATCGTTTAGACGTACTTTCTTCAATCCGTTGGCATCCTTGTATTCCTCACCCAATTTGCTGGCATCAATCAGAATTACCTTATCTGTGGTTGCCGACTTGTCGAAGAATAACACACTTACATTCGTACCCGTATTGGCAAATACATTGCTTGGCATGGAAACACAGCCATATACAATCTTATCATCTACTATTTTATGAAGTATCTTGTTCTCAATACCACTTTTAGCTGTGATAAATCCGGTTGGGATAACAATCGCACCCTTGCCTGTCTTTTTCAGCGAGTTGATAACATGCTGGATAAAGCAAGTATAGATTGCCATTGATTCTTTTTTCTTAGCAGGCACATTAGGCACTCCTGCCCAGAAACGTGCAGGCATGGCAGCTATCTTTTCTCTTGTATCTGAGAAATCCATCTTGAAGGGCGGATTGCTGACAACAAAGTCGAATTGGCGCAGTTGCTGTCCGCCATCGCTCTTATGATAAGGATTAACAAGGGTATCACCTTGAATAGCATTGTCAAGTGAAGAGACAAGCCCATTAAGCAGCAGATTCAGCTTCAGCATCTTGTTGCTTCGTTGAGAAATATCTTGCGAGAAGATGGTACAACGGTCTTCACCAATCTGGTGACTAAGTGCCATAAGAAGGGTTCCTGTTCCTGCTGATGGATCATAACATTCCATACTATGAAGGTCAGCATTGTCACCCACCAAAAGACGGGCCATAATCGTGGCAATAGCATGAGGAGTATAGTATTCCGCGTACTTACCACCTCCGGCTGTATTGTAGTCCTTTATCAGGTACTCAAATATACTGGAGAAGAAATCGTAGTTTTGAGCAAATGCCTCTTCAAAAGAGAAGTTCACAAGCTTGTCCACCAAAGCACGAGCGAATGGCGCACGTTGTGCCGTGTCAGTCACAAACGGTGTTAAAGCCTCAAACAAAGGAATCTTTGTGTTGGCAGTTGTTTGCGTAGAGAAAATATCCGCATTTTGCTCCGCAATGTCTGTCATCGTGGAATCAAAGATTGTATCGAAATCCCCTTTACTTTGCTGGTTCCAAAGGTTAGCTATCAGGTGATAAGGCTCAAGCATAGGAACATCGGGCGAAATGGCACTTTGGATAAGCATACGCTCATCATCCGAAAGGTTCTCGTATGCCGTTTCCCATTTCACATCCCCTATCAGTTTCTTGGCAATATCGCTTTTGGTGTTTTTCAACTCATAGCCAAACTTGTCGTTCAAGAATTTATAGAGAAACACCTGAGTGATTATCTTATATTCGTTGCCATCGTTGCCCATACCGTAAGACTGGCATGTCGCTTTCAGTCCGTCAATGAGCTTTAATGTTTTTTCTTTTATATCTGACATAATTCCTTCTTTTTAAGCCATGCCGTATGTGGCATTGTATTGGTTGATATATTGTTGTGAAATTCGTTGCTGGATGAACTTATAATCGTCCATTTCCGGCCTTATTTGTGGAAAATGATACAAGCACCCATTGATAAGAGCCATTACCGTGCGCCCGAAGTATGCATCTTTTTTCAAAATATCGTTACGGTCATATACTTTGGCATCCACATCCTCTTTGATAATATTGAGAATGGCTACAATCTCATCATCAAGGAATGAGAACATCGGCTTCTGCCCTTTCTCTTCTCTTTGTTTGTTGACCTCACGGATGCGCTTGTGTACTCGGGCAAACTTCTCATCCCCTTTATATTTCTTTACCAAAGCATTATTTCGTTTTTGCAAGTCCTGCAAACGGGTTATGATTTCATCCAAAGCCTGAGTCTCTTCGTTGAACTTGGCTATGCTGTCAATCACAAAGCCATGCTCCTTGAAGCGTTCCATAAAAGCATCACGCAGCGACATAAATTCAGGATCGTCTTGGTCGAAGTTCTGGGTAAACGAGGCAATGGTGCGTTGCCATTTCTCTTTCAGCTCCGCTCCACCCGAAATAAGGCGCATTTCTTCCTGTCCAATCTTAGAGAAGGTGAACTCTATATCCATCATCGCCTCATTGATTAGTGTCTTTGTTTCATCACCGATGCTAAAAGCTTCCTTTTGGTTGATGATGCCAATACGCCTTTGTACTTCGGAAAGCAACTGAGGCAACTTCGTGATTTCAAGTTTTGCGAATTGTTCCTTCATGTCCTCATCGCCGAAAGTACGCACGAGGTTTGCCATATTTTTCGCAGATTCCAAAGCCTGTTTTAGGTCAAGCAGAACAGCCTTGTCTTCTTCCGTGGAAATCTCCGAAGAAAACTCTTCCGCATTATCGTAGGAATAATCGAAGAGGGTCTGGCGTACTTTTTTCATTTGTGCCACAATCTCGTCCTTGTCCTCAATCACTTGAGTGAAAGTGTCTGTGGCATTGCCGTCACCAGTCTCTTCCACATCGTTAAAACGATTCAACTCTTGCAGATAAGCCTCGTTTGTTTCTTTGAAGTTACGTTTAATGTCGGCAAAGTCAATGACAAATCCGTAACGCATTCCCGGATATGGACGATTTACACGGGTAATAGCTTGAAGTAGATTATGGTCTTTCAGCTTACGACCGAAATACAAACGCTTCAAACGAGGTGCATCAAAACCAGTCAATAGCATGTTGAAGACAATAAGAATATCTACGGTCATATTCTTTTTGAAATCCTTGACTGTCTGTTTTCTCGTTTCCTTGTCGTCTGTGTCGTGGAGAATGATTCCGGCTTTCAGTGGTCTATACTTTGATTTGTAATCCACTTCGGGTTCACCTACCACAAACGTCCCGTCAGGGAGCTTAATCTTGATAGGCTTTGGTTGGTATTTCTGCCACTCCTCTTGGAATACATCATAAAGCCGCCTTGCTTGTTCACTGGTTTCGCAGATGACCATACCGCCTAATGTATCGTCTCCTTGTATCTTACGGAACTCTTTCAAGTCCTGCATGATATAGTGAGCCAGCTCGTTCACATAGCTGGGGTGCTCTATGATTTCCGATTTGCGGATGTCTTTCTTTTGCACCAATGTGTCCAGCTTGTCGTACACGTCCGAAAGTCGCTCTTTGTAGGATGTTTCTATATCCTCACGAATGATTTTCAGCGTATAACCGTCTGCAATGGACTTGTCATAATAATAGGTATGCAGGTAAGTGCCGAAGACCTTGCAACTTGCACGTTCCTCTTTTAACAGCGGAGTACCCGTGAGAGCTATCTTTATCGAATCAGTGTCCGCATCAAAAAGGTTGGCAAGAAAACATCCACCGGGTTTATAGCCACGGTGTGCTTCATCGAGAATGAAGATACGTTGCAGATTTGTAGCATAGTCATTGATGCGTACTTTTTCCTTATCCTCTGCAAAGCGTTGTATATTCACGACTGTAATTTCAGCTTGGCCGCTTGTTCCTTGTTGTGCTTGGTTGCTGCGGAACTGCTCCATCAGTTCCGCCCTTGTGTTAGCAGTTGAAACCACCAGTCCACGGGCTTCAAATTCCTGTGTGGCTTGCTCCAACAAATCAAGGCGGTCAACAATGAAATAGAATTTGGCGACCTTGTTCTGCTTAGAATAGAAGTCATTGAGAATATAGGTCAGATAATAAGACAAAGCTGTCTTTCCACTACCTTGTGTATGCCAAACAACTCCTGATTTTATTCCCTCGGCAAGTTTCTTACGAATAGCCAATGATGCAAACAATTGCTGGTAACGCATGATATGCTTTTGGTCGGTAGATTCAATCTTGCCGTCCACCTCTCGCTCCATGCGGACGTAAGCGATACCATATCTAATGATATACAATAAGCGTTCTGGCGAACACATGGAAGTCAATATACGGTTGGTGGGCGTATTGAAATCGAGGTTCGTTTGATATTCGGGACTGGTATGGATTACCTGACAGTTGTAATCAGACAGTATTTTCTTTTCCGCTACCCTGTCAATCTCCTTATATGGATAATCATGATGGTATGGAGCAATTTTCTGGCCGCTTGGGTTTTCCTCACGAAAGCAATTGAATGGAGAATAAGTGCGTGCGCCTGTACAATAGAAAGCCCCTTGTATGGGTACGATACCACCCAACGCATCGTATTCCATATTATTACTGAAAATCATCAGTTGGGTTATATTGATGAAGCGACGGAACTTCTTATTCGGGAAACGCTCTTTGTTCATCCGTGCGCTTTCTGCCAGCATACCACCATGATTATTTGGTTTCTTTACTTCTACGAAGCAAAGCGGCAGTCCGTTTACAAACAGGGTGATGTCTGGCCGGAACTCATCCTGACCATTCTTGCAAGTAAACTCAGCTGTAAAATGGAAAGTATTGTTTTCGATATTGTCAAAGTCAATCAGTTTTACAGGAGATACGACTTTAAGGCGGTTGTAAAAGCCACGTCCAAGGTCATCATCGTTCAGTTCTTTGCGGATGTCTTTCAGCACTTGCATCCATTCACCCTCATGACCAGGGTTCAGTTTTTTGAACTGTTGCTCAAAAACAGGTAAAAGAATATTCGTGTCACCGTCATAGACTGTGCCGTTCTTATCTTCACTCAGCTTACCAAAGTAAGTATATCCTATTCGGGTAAGATGAACCATTGCAGGCATCTGTACCCGAGTCGCTTCAGAAAACTGCTTCATGCCTTTTGAGACAATATATATGATTTATACTCGCGAACTATCAATTCTTTAATATCTACTTCCAACAAATCTGCAATCCTTAGCAAACTGGTTATATCTGGCTGCGATGTGTTTGTACACCATTTTGACACAGTTGATGGATTAACCCCCATTTGTTCTGAAAGCCATTTGCTGGTACGTTTTTTCTCTACTAAAACGAGTTTAATTCTGTTTACGTCTTCCATTATTGCATCTTTTGATTGCAAAAATAATGATTATTTTTCATTTTCGTTATTGTTTGGAAATAAATTTATTAACTTTACACTCGAATATTTAAATCAGATAGGCTATATGAATATTATATTTACTGCCAAAACAATTATTGATGGAAACTTTGCACTGAAAGAGCCAGTACAGATATTATATTGTTTACATAAAATTAGTTTATATCTTGAGGGCGGAATGTACATGTTATCTGTTTCCAAAGAGATTAGTATTGAGCATTCAGATTTAGTCGAATTGTCTAAAAATGGAGAAAACAAATCATTTACCATGAATGTGGACAAATACCTTGACAGTAGGATGCTTGATATATTTCGTAATATAGAAGTTTATGGTGGATTTCAACATGGCATAATGAAAGTCTATTATAATGAATACTTAGACTTATCATGGACAGACAAGGCTAAAAACGAGTTATTGTTTTCTATGAGAAAATCATTAAACAAACAGAAAAAGATATTAATTACTAGTGACAATTTCTCTAAACTAATGCTTGATAAAACATTTATACCAGAAGCCAAAGTTCCATATAATTTCTTTCGAGAAGCTAATAGCTATCTAGACAAACTAGATTATATTTCTGCTTATATTCATTTTTACATGATTTTAGAATATTGTTTTGCAAAGGGTAAATTTTCTGGAGAGCAAAAACAGAATTTTAAGAAATCTAACATGCTTAAATATGCTGTATTATCGACAATAAGCATGATTAAAGAGCGGAACTATGATTTGTATTTAGAGATTAAACAGGAATGCACCGATAAACACAAAGAACTGAATTTTGATTCTCTTATTGACATAATGTATTGTTATCGCGGAGAATTGTCACACGCAACGAAAAGAGCTGTTTATGAAGAAAAGCAAGAATTGGTAAAACCAATAACACTCTTCATTTCATCTGTTTGCTTTTCTGTTTGTGGCAACATAAAAGTATATTGTGATAAATTTGTTTCGGAAGATACACGAAAACGCAGAGTGAATGATCACATTCAAGAATTAGAAAAGCGACTTGGACTTGAATAACATCAAATTCTACCCAATAACAAATAAAATATCACAGAGATTAACTAATATTCTATTTGTAATAATGTGAAACTCAAACCTTTTGTTTTCGCATTGTTTTCGCAAAACGAAAATCAGCGATTTACGCACAAACGTAAGTCGCTGATTTCTAAAGTGGACCAGCCTGGGCTTGAACCAGGGACCTCCAGATTATGAGTCTGTTGCTCTAACCAACTGAGCTACAAGTCCGATGTATCCTTTGTTGGATGCGGTGACAAAAGTAGTATTTTCCCTCGAATTATGCAAATCCTTTTGATAAAAAACTACGATACTTTATTTTTAGAACTTATATTTGCGCTTCGGGTTCTTGGGGAACCATCCTTTTTGTACCCGTTCTTCCTGTTCGAAGACCTCTTTAATCGTCCAGAAGGAAGAAAACGCAAACACGCCAAGCAAAGAAGATAAAATCACATTATCGATGCTTAATGAGGCGACCACACCGGCTATGCCGAGTACCAAGAATATCCACCAGCATTTTGTACCCCAATAGTATTCGGCCTTTACCACGACGGGGTGAAAAAGGCCGATAATCAAAAAGGTACATATTCCGATGAATAACCCCGCAAGGTGATATTCATTTAGAAATTCCATCACAATTATTTTTCAACGCGGATGGGGATTTCTTTCTTGATACTCTGTTCCAGAGAAATCAATGTCTCGGTAGCTACCACACCCGGTATTTCTTGCATTTTGTTATTCAGCAAATCCATCAGATGTTCGTTGTCGCATGCATAAAGCTTTGTCAGCATTGTGTACGGACCTGTAGTGAAATGACATTCCACAATTTCGGGAATCTTTTGTAGTTCCGCTACGACAGATTTGTACATGGAGCCTTTTTCCAGTTTGATACCCACGTAGGTACAAGTTCTGTATCCCAGCGATTTCGGGTTAACGTGGTAACCAGAGCCTACGATGACACCTAGGTCAATCAGTCTTTGCACACGCTGATGAATAGCTGCGCGTGACACTCCACATTCGGCTGCTACGTCTTTAAAAGGGATGCGGGCATTCTGGGAGATAATCTCTAAGATCTGCCTGTCGAGGTTGTCTATTCTTTCCATAATAATAAATTGTAATTTCCTGTTGTTATCAAATAGTAAGCAAATATAGAGATTTATTTTAATTATTCTTCTTTTCCGAGAAAAAAAATAGGAAAAAGCAAAAAAAGAGGCGCAAATGTTTTGCGCCTCTTTCCTTTTTCTATTTAGAAAGAAATTTTTTATTTCTTATCTTTTTCGATGCCCAACAGTTCAACTTCGAAAATCAAAGTAGAGAACGGTTTGATTTGATTGCCAGATTCTCTAGCACCGTAAGCAAGTTCTTGCGGGATGTAAAGTTCCCATTTAGAACCTACAGGCATCATAGTCAATGCTTCTGTCCAACCTTTGATTACTTGGTTAGCACGGAAAGTAGCCGGTTCGTTACGTTTGTAAGAGCTGTCGAATTCTGTTCCGTCGATCAAAGTACCTTTGTAGTTCACTTTCACTTTGCAAGTGTCAGCAGGAATTTCACCTTTACCTTCAGTGATTACTTTGTATTGCAGACCGCTTGCAGTTGTTTTTACGCCGTCTTTAGTCTTGTTTTCAGCGAGGAATTTTTCGTTTTCAGCTTTGTAGTCAGCATATTTTTCTGCCAAAGCTTTTGCTTTGATAGTTTCCATAGCTGTACGAGTATATTCTTGAGCTGCTTCCATAGTCATTACGCCACCTTTTTCTAAAGTACCTGCGATGAAACCTGCCATGAAGTTTTCTTTGCTGATAGTTTTAGTAGAGTCAGTGCCAAACAATTCCTGGTTGATACCTTTCATCATCTGGTTGCTGATTTGCTGACCGATTTGCAGACCTGCCATGTAAGCGATGTCTTTTTTGCTAGTCTTGTTTGCACCTTCATTCAAACCTTTGATGAAGTCTGCCATATAAGCAGTATCAACGTCCAGACGACCTGTCAGATAGCCTTTCAGACCTTGAGTCTGCGCCATACCGATAGAATAAGACAGTGAGTCGATGTCTGATTTCAGATTTGCTTTAGGAGCTTGAGCTGTACAAGAAGCAAGGCTTGCA
>OIYD01000406.1_pt1 | contig 36752 bp, 40 predicted proteins | sample 1588141 | NCBI WGS metagenome assembly OIYD01 (sample SAMN03283259) | human gut metagenome | biome: human-associated habitat; material: feces | host: Homo sapiens | place: USA | collected 2013
TTGCCATGCCGGATATTCAGCGTCATCTTTCTTGGGTTTTTACCCCTTGAAATTTATCGCCTTGCGGCATTACGCATAGCCGGATAGTTCCGGCGTTCCGGTTTAGGCAATCTCCAGTTAGACACTTTGGGAAAAGCGTATTGTGATGTCGGTAGTGGGTTTTCGTCCTTTTCCGCTTACTGCGGCTGGCTGTCATAAGTATCGTGCGGTCTGTGTTTACCTGTCACATTCCGCTATGACATACGGCGAATACAACCATCCTGCGCCGTCGGGTCGAGTATCCCGCCTCGGACTGCCCTTAAAGCAGTTTAGCCTTGCTCCTCATTCACAATGTTGCGTCTTGCCGCTCAGTCGTGGGTAGATGGTTTTCCCAACTTGCGATTTTTCCGATACGCTATTGTCCCCCTTGTGGTTTCCCTCCGGGGTAAATCGGATGACGCTAAAGTGACGCTTTTCACGTCTTTGATACTTTTCTTTACCGGCTTGCTAAAGCCGGGTTCCCAAAATGCCCGCACACCGCCTTTGGATGAAAAGCGGCGCTTCTGGACGCGCAATAAATCTCGATCATACGGCCATATACAATGACAAAGATCACGATGGACAGTACCCACATACACAGATTGATGATGTTGGTTTCCAGCCACAGTCCAATCAGTTCCCACATTCCCATTGCTTCAAGCTGGGTTTTCAGATCAGACAACGCCGCCTGCACATCCAGGTTCCCGTTTATGACACCGGCACTTTGCGACACCACATTTTGGGCCACATCAAAGACCGCCATCACAATCGTAAAACAGTTGGTGAGCAGGTAAGTGGCAACAAAAGTCTTGAAAATCCACTTGAAGATGTTGAATGTATCGAATTCGTGCATGTTGTTCTTTTCGAGAATCATCTGGATCAGTTCATACACCAGAACAAAGGTCAGGATCATGCCCGCAATGGGAATGACGACGGTTTCTGAAAGATTCTGAATCATGGAAAACACGCCGCCATTCCAGCCCTGCGGGGTCTGTCCTACCTGATTTGCCACATCCGCAACCTGATTGTTGACGGAGTTGAAAATACTGGTGTACTGTCCGGTGATCGCATCGATCAGGCCCTCTTTAATCCAGTCTGTTATCCATTCAAACAGACTGCCCATAAGTCAGCCCTTAACCGAACAGGCCGGAAAGCAGCGGGATCAGCGTTGCACCAACCAGAGCGATACCTCCGCCTGCCATAAGCTGCTTGATCCCCTGGGATTTTGCACCTGGGTTATCATTTCCGTAACCTTCGAGAAGGTTTACAACACCCCATGCGCCCAGACCTGCGCCCAGGGCGATCACAAGGATCTTCAAAGTATCAATCGCGCTTGCAAAAAATGCCATAATGTTCCTCCTTTAATTTCAGAAATTTTAATTTGTGATATGGCCGTATCAGGCCGGAAACAAAAAAAGCCGCCGCACTGTTTTTAGAAAAAAATCTGTTTCAAACAGCACGGCGGCATGGGGCAGGAAAAATCCTGCGGTTATTTACTTTTCAGGGAGAATCACGAATCCTCAAAATATCCTCCTTTCATCGTGACAAAAACAAAGCCTGCCAGGGCGTCATGCTTTGACAGGCAGGAACAACTCTATAAAGTCTGGGAAGCCAGATCTTCGGCTGTGACTTCATAATTACGGTATCGTTCACCGGGACGCATCGGCATCCGGGTAGAAAGAAACTTTTCGATATTAAAAGCGTTCTTCTCATTAAAATCGGAAAGCAGTTTGTAATTTGGGTGTTTGGTTATATCGTATTTCCGGGAGAGGAACGGCCGCACACCCCTGATCTGCAGCAGACATTTGCCCCCGTCCATAACTGCCAGTTCATCCACCGACATCAGGTCCTTTCCCAGCTTTTGAAAATTTTGTCCGTGGGATTCCTGATTTCCCTTTGTGACACTGGTGTTATACAGATCAATAGTCTCTTTCCCTAATAGGGAGTTCCAGCTTTTTAAGGTAGTTTCTTCTTTGCCTCCTAAGAAAAGAGAGGCGTCACAGTTACCGATGATGGTGTCCATGTTGTCTTTATACAGGGCTTTGAGCTGGCTTTGCGCCTGCAGCACCAAGCAGGCAGAGATCTCACGGCTTCGGATGGTCGCCATAAGACGCTCCAGGTTCGGGATCTGCCCGATATTTGCCGCCTCGTCGATCAGGCAGCGCACATGGATGGGAAGCCTGCCCCCATATACATCATCCGCCCGCTCGCATAAGCGGTTAAACAAAATGGAATAGATCAGACTGATCAAAAATGCAAAGGTTCCGTCCGTATCACTCATAATAAGGAAAAGAGCGGTCCGTTCATCCCCCAGCATATCCAGATCCAGCTCGTCATACATGGTAATTTCCCTGACTTCTTTAATGTCAAAAGGAGCCAGTCTGGAAGCACAGGAAATAAGGATCGACTTCGCTGTTTTTCCGGCAGCGAGCTTATATTTTTTATATTGACGCAGGGCAAAATGATCCGGGTCTTTCTGTTCCAGAGCGTCAAAGAGAAAGTCAACGGCATTTTTGAATGACTCGTCATCCTCACGGACCTCCATTGCGTTCAGCATTTCTACCAGTGTGGCAAAATTCTGTTCGTTTACCGGAGCTTCATAGTAGATATATCCGATCAGTGCCGTATAAAGCAAGGTTTCTGCTTTGACCCAGAAATCGTCTCCGGCTTTTCCTTCGCCTTTGGTATTGGCGATCAGGGTAGTGACGATCTTCAGAATATCTTTCTCGGAATGAATGTAGGCGAATGGGTTAAAGTGCATACTTTTCTGAAAATTGATCGTATTGAATACCCGTATTTTATAGGGCTCATAGATAATCTTTCCTTTTTCATTACGCATAGGCTTTCCGTCCTTGTCCAGCTTTGGTGTGCCTCGCTGCAACATCTTTCCGCATTCCACAAGGACTGTACCTTTCGGATCGGTGACGACGTAGGAACTGTGCATTTGCATCAGATTGGGCTTGATGAAAAAGCGCGTTTTTCCCGAACCTGATCCTCCGACTACCAGTACATTTTTATTTCTTGCATTGGCCGGATTTTTGGGCCGTCCGTTTAACATCAGTCCTTCACTTTGGGTAAGAATGATATTGTTTTCCGGCTTTGGGTCCATAAATGGGGCAATATCGGCTTTATTTCCCCATCTTGCAGAACCATATTCCACATTTTTGCGGTATTTCTTAGCGTCTTTCCCTCTAAGATAGACTGCCAGCCGCATAATGGCTGCACCGCATAAACCAATCAGCCAGTCCATTGCCGCTCCCGGCCACATACTCTGAAACGCAAGGGCAAAGCCTTCGGACAGTCCTAACAGCTTTTGGGAAGCGTCTGCTCCGGGAGCCAGACGCACCGCCTCGCCCAGCTTGGCAAATACCAGAAGGAACAGAATATAAGGCAGATGGAGAATGACCTGTTTTTTCAGTGTTTCTGCATCAATCTTCATCGTTCCGGTCCTCCGTGTTCTTTGTTCTTTACACGGTCACGGCCAAGCGACTGCGCCAGTTCTTTGAACTTATGAAGCTGTGTAAGCAGCGACGGTCTGGTGCTGCGTGTAAGGTCTTTCTTCGTATATTCCTTAAAAGCTGCCGTCAGTGCATCCGCCTGGTTTGCCTTGAAATATACCGTCCATTTTGGGGGATCGGTCCCAAGTTCCTTTTCTATATGGTAGCGTACCTGATGTTTCCTGGCATACCGTTCAAAAGAGCGGATTCGCCCTGAAACTTCAATGGTATTGGCTCCGGGGTCTTTATAAGTCAGCCGCTTCATGCTGTTGCGCCCGACTTTTGGCATTGTGCGTTCCTGTTCCATCTTTTGGAGTACCGCAGCAATAGCCGCACGCAGTACCCGCCCTGACAGTTTTGCTGCCTGTATAGAAACAGAAACCGTTCGTTGTTCGAGATCTTCCTGCAAGAGCATCCTCCTTTCTGATAAAATCGGTATTTATAATATGGAAATAACTTTTTACCGACTTTCCCCAAGAACCTGCTGTCGGGAAGCGTGTTCAAAGGCTTTTGCTGCCTGATCGACCTGAATTTTAGCATGTTTCAAAAGCGTCTTGATGATCGTAGCCGGGCGTTCCTGTTCCTCCAGATGATCGACCATCCCTTTGCACTCATCCGGGAGGTATTCCGCCATATCTTTCAACACATCGGAAAAGTTACCCATAAAGCCCCAGCAGCTATCCGACAGCTCCCCGTTTTTATAAAGCTCAAACCCATAACATTCGCCATGCAGATAGGAATCGTAAGCGGCGACTTCACTGCGCATCAGTGCGTCCGCTTTCTGCCGGATGGCGCCGGTCATCTTGTCAGCGTCAAATTCCTTTAGGGCATCTTCTTTGGAAACATAGATCCAGCCGACCTGTCCGCTGTCCCATTCTGCATGAGGGGCCCTGCCTGAGAAACTTTCTGTACTCATGGCAAGACCTGAGTGGTCGTAGAGATAGAGGGGGAGCATCAGATACTTTTCCGAAATTACTTTCTGCATTGCTTCATCGATCGCCCGTTCCTCTGTCTTTGGTCCATGCCGGAAACGGCTGCTTACAATGTTTACCATCCGTTCATAGCGTTTCATGCCGGCTTCATCATGTCCTACGGTATCTAAATACATTTCCCGCAGGAAGTCGTCTTTGTCCATATAGTTGTGATGGTCGCCCAGCGCATAGCGGGGATGGAAGCATACCATCGTCCCAAAATGTTCATCTACCTCACGGGGAGAGATCAGAATATCGTCCGGCTGCACCATAAGGGCATAAGGTTCATTTACTGCCATTAACATAATTGGCTCCTTTCTTTCTACAAATCCGGGCCGGAATGGTGCATCATCGGTTTTTCCCGGTGTTCATTGGTTGCAGGCTGCTTGACTGCAATGATCTCGCCGGCAATCCTTGCAAATTTTTCAGGGTACTTGAACTGCTCCCCGTATTTCTCCATCAAGTCCGGGGAAAGGTCTGTAAAATCTTCCTCGCCAAGACCAACGATCAGAAAATTCCCGGACACAATATCATAAACGTGGCCGTCATCATCAAAGAGAGCCCGGTTCAGAGGCAGTCCCATCAGCTTGCCTTCATCATTGCAGATCAGAGCCACCGGGTCCTCATACGGATAGACCGCCTGAATGTCTCCACCCACTGCCGCCTGCAAAGATTTCAGACCGCTTTCAATCTCCGCAGCATAAGGGGACTTGCCCGGCTCTACCATTAACACTTTCATAACTGTATATCCTCCTTCTTTTTCATTGCCATACCGGGAGCGGCTGGCGTTTTTTCCTGGGTTTTTGCCACAGAGAGCTTCCCCAGGACGGAAGGCTTCTCCTGGTTTTGGGGCGTAAAAATACCGCCCTCCGAAACCTCGGCGGCGGCATGTTCCGTTTTGGTCTGTTCCAGTCCTTCAACCGTATAACCAGGTAAGAGAGTGCCATGAACCATAAAATGACGCTCATATTCTTTCGGAATTGGCGGGGAAATTTCCGTGAATAAATGGGAATAGGCTTTCTTCCGCCCGTCCAGGTATTTTATGGCTGCATTCTTATCTGTATATCGTTTCTGGTTTTGTCCGGCAATCTTTTCTCCATATCCCTGCTTCGGGGAATGAATACGGACTTCCCATGTCACATACCAGGCAACCGGAATACTCTGTTTTGTTTCCCTGTCATATTTCGTATCTTCCCAAATACTGCAGGTCATCTGATAGACCCGGTTGCTGATTTTCTGATCCGCCCTCCAGTTATCGGTGTCTTTCCACTGATTGCCGGTATGTTCAATCTCAGGTGTACGAAGATATTCCAAAGCCCGGTTGATCGTCTGTGTTGCCGCTGCCTGCTGTTCCCACTGTTTTGCGGCAGCCACCACGATTTCATAGGCTTTCTGCTCCCCGTCGATACTTCCCTGGCGCATGGCTTCCAGGCTATCTGTTCCCATTGTGATCAGTGTAGAAATATCCACATTTTCACAAACTACGCTGTGCTCAATTTTAAGCTCCGATCCCGGCGTCAAGTGGTCGCCATACCGGTAGGCATGATAATCTTTATTTTCTTCCAAAATGCTGTTCACCTCCTGCTATATTTCCGGCTCGTGGTTTTTTCTGGAAAACGTCTGTGCCGGTGATTTTTTATCTGCCGGCCTGTTTGCCGCAAGCTGATCCATCACGGAAGGACGGCCGACGCCGAACATGGATAGCTGCCCGTCCGCCGCCTCACGAAGTTCAGAAACAGAGAGGGGAAGCGTTACATCGGCATGGGTCAATAGCTGTTCCCGTTTCAAATCCTGAATGATCTCGTCAAAAACAGCGTTGATTGCACGGCGTTCTTCCCCCACAGGGAAGGCTTTCAATACCTCCATTTCTCCGTCTTTACCGGAAACCAGGGTAAGGGCACAGTCGGCATGGCCTGCCAGATAATCCGATGTGTAGGGCAGTTTGTCCTTGATATAACAGGCAAAGGCTCTGGCTGTCATTTCCACATTGCTGTCCCAATAACCGCCGTCTTTTTCACATTCTTTTCCCATGCGTACCGAATTACGGTAAAAATCAGTTTCCGTCCGTCCAATCTGCGGAGCTTCCTGCGCCTGCATCCCGGAAAGCATACGCTCAAAAATTTCCAGCCGTTCCCGTTCACTTTTGGGAATTACCCGGCCGGTAACATTCTTCTTAAATGCGCTGATCTGTTCCACAGAGCCGGGTTCGCCGGACAAAAATGCTTCCCGCAAGACTGCGTAGGTTTCCATCTGTTCCTCATTGCCATACCGTTTCAGGGAGGCAAGAACCGAGGAATCCAGCCAGCTTGCCGCATTTTTCCGGGTGCGTTCTGTTTGTGCTTCCGTGCGCTTTGCTGCCTGTTCCGGTGTTTCCGGTTTATACTTCATGGTGTCAATGAGTTTTTGGAACGGCGCATAGAGGTGGGGCTGTTCTGACAGCATCCCTTTTGCTCCCATCTTTGTACCAAGATAATCGTCAAGTCCATGCCACCATTCATGTGCCAGGGAACCGGCCCCGTGCATTTTTGTAAGATTGATGACTGTACGCAAAGGTTCATAATGAGCTGCAGCATTGCCACTGCCTCTTGCACCAAAAGCGATAGCAAGTGTTCCCTGATAAGCAATATCTTTATCGCTGATCTTAAGGGCTGACGCCAGATCCTTTAGTGCTTCAAATCCCATGTTAAGGGAGGTCTGCCGGTCGTTCTGGTTCATCCAGTTTCCAAACTCACCGCCGCGGAACCCAAAGGTATCAAGATAATGCTGTCCGGTGATCTCCACGCCATTCCGATAATCCGGTCCGGTACGTTTGACATGGGCAAGCTGTGGAGGGACAAAACGGATCTTTCCGTTTTTGTTCCTGCCTTTGGCAAGTTCCTGCACCCATTTCAGGGCAGCTTCTTTGGTCTCAAAATTGGTCCGCAGGATCGAATAGCCTTTTGTCACATAGTAGGTACCGGGTTTCCAGTCCCCATTTTTAGAATAGGTCTGTTTCCCGTCGTTGAAGTGGATCGCATAACCTTTCGGTATTTTCTGCTCTTTGGAAACACAAAACTGTTCCTTTTTTGCTTTCTGAGCAAAGTTGCGCTCAAAATATTCAGCCGAGCGGATCAGCATGGTATTGGACAATTTGTTTGTGATCACGGGATTGTCCTGTCCCTTTTTCGTTGCCCGGTAATGGATTCCGCTTCCCCAGCCCTGTACCTTTTCTAAGTATCCATTGTCAGCGAAAAAGCGGTCATAGGCTCTTATGGCATCCTCCACAGTACGGACATCTGAAAGCACTGTCTGCAATTCCCGGACTGTTTTTATATATTCCTTTTGTCTCGCGGTCCGTTTTTCCGGGGTGTCATCCGTGCGGTAATACTGAGGGGAAGCGTTTAAGCCGTCCCTCGCTTTTTTGATAAAATAGACCACGCCAAGAGGAATCCCTTCCTCCAGCATGGCTGCATAGTCCGGCTTTTTCCAGACATTATCCTTTTTCACAAATTTTTCGGCTTCGCGCTCATTCATGGCTTCCAGATCATCCGCATACAGCCCGCGGTCTTTCCACAGGTCTTTTTTCGCACCGCCGATCTTTTCGCCGAAATCTTCATGCACTCCTGCCAATCTTCATCACCTCCAGTCTGTGTAGAATTCTTATCGCTCCGGGGCAGGGCGGCGTTCTTCGTTTTTGAGAAGTTGTGGGAGGTTTCCTGTGAGCCGGTCAGTTTCCCTGCGGATCAGTTTGTCCAGAGCGCCTAAATCCTCCGGTGCAATGGCAAACTCCCGGTAATTTTCATACCACAGGCCCGTAGAGACTGCCGCAATGGGCGCAATTTTCTCCGAACCGGATGGAAGAAGGCGATACACAGGGGCTTCGTCATAAAGAAGCATCTGTTTTGCCGTTCCCTGTGGTATGCGGTACTTATCCATATCCGGGTTCTGGGCTGCCTCCATATATTGCATATTCAGGCGTTCTTCTAAATCCTGGGGCATATAACGAAATGCCTGATCCATCCACTGTCTGAACATCGTGGAATAGTGGTACTGCCATTCCGTAACTTGATTCGGGGCATAAGAAAATCCCCAACTTTTCAGAGCATCTTTTTCGTAAAGCTCCATTTCAGTCCATTCTTTCAGGCTGACCGTAGCCGCTGAACCATCTTTGCGTTCGACATTGACGCCGCAGGGATAGAGGATATTTCTTTTTATATCCTGCCGCAGCGTGTCTAAATCCATCATCAGGACATCTCCGTACAAGTGACCGCCCTCTCTGCGATCCGTATGAAACAGGAAAACCCTCGCTCCGATAAACTCCGTTGTTGAGATCATTTGATGAAGATCCGCCGTAGAACAATAAGCAAACAAAGCGTCGGAAAGCCACATGTGATTTTTCTCCATGATGGCAATGGAATCAGCCCCGGTATTTGTCGCCAGAGAACGCATATTAAATTCGCATTCCCTAAGAAAATCTCCGGCAAAAATATGGAGCTCATACGCAAAGATGGATAAGTCTGTATCACGGATCAAATGAATCTGCGGTAGTGGTTCCTGATTCAATCAAATTCCTCCTTTCATGTGAACCTGACAATTACCGGCTTTCCTTATCATGGGAAGATGCCGGCTGCTTTTTTGCCGGTTCCGTTTTTGCTGCCTGTTCCCGCATTGCTTCCAAAACAGAAGGGCGCCTTTCCGCAGTCTGTTCCAACCGGGCAAGGGTATTAAGTGCCCACTCCGCATTACGGTTAATGGAGGATATAAGAGCGCCCTCCACTTTGAAAGCACCTTTGAACACCCTGGCAATCTTTCCATTTTCTTTTGCGTCTGTCTCCGCAGGTTTTCCTTGAATAGCACGGCCCATATTTTTGAGATGCCGCTCCATTTCGTGATATTCCGTACTGAAAGCGTCAATTCTGGCAACAGCCCTGTTGTTGGCCTGCATACTTTTTTCTGCTGCACTTTGAATGGACTCCAACACCGGTCTGACATGTAAAAACTGTGTGATCCCATTCAAAGCAACAGTACCTCGTTCCCTGAAATCGGCAAGGATATTCCTGCACCCGTTTATGATCTGGCCTTTGAGTTCGGAAAGACGGTGACGCATAACGGAAATATTCATCTCCATAGCTTTACAGCTCTTTTGGAGAGTATCTTTCAGGGAATGGTTCTGTAATCCCTGCATTTCCTGACGCACTGCCTTTAGTTCCTCGGTTGCCTCCAAAAGACGCTGCTCCATCCCGGTCACATGCTCGATTAGCTTGGCAAATTCTTCATATCCCGGTGTATTGTTGTCTTTTAGGAGAGCAAGCAGCTCTTTGACCTGCTCATTTTCCGCAATCGGCTGGCTATCTGTCTCCGTCATTCATCAATCCCTCCCATCTGCCGGTAGCTGCCCTCTGGCAATCTTGCCAACAATCTCCGGACCGGTTTCATAAATCTGCATGAGGCGTTTTGCTGTGCCGCAGGGCTGTGCAGCTCCGCTGGTCCAAAGACGCACTGTGGATGGGGCAACATTCATCAAAAGCGCAAAGCCCTTTTCGTTCATGTCCAGCTTTTTCATCAGCGATTTAACCATATCGGGGCCGTAGTCTGGACACCGGGAAGCCTCGGCAATCATCTGCAAAGCGGTATTTTCAATTTTTTTCATTTTCAAATCCTCCTGTTATTTGTTTTCCAGCCCTATGCCGGGGCAAAGCCGATCTGGTTGTGTTTCATCCTTTTGGCAAAGTCCGGCATCGAATAATTTACCCCGTCAATTTCTGCATGGGTGTCATCCAGACGATGGCAAACAGCAAAATGCCTGTCCCCGTTTCCATAGAACAGGCAAAGTAAACCATTGTCAGGAATAGAAAACAGCGCTTTTCCGGCGCTGTCTGTAAAGCAGATCTGTTGAGATCCATTCATGTTGAAATCCTCCCTAAATTGAAACAGCCGCCTCTTTTGGGCGGCGTTGGTGCTGGCTGGTTTGCAGTTGTTCCCGAACCTCCAGCAATTTTTCATTGTAATCTTTTCCCATCCGGGGAGGGTTGACACTTACCCGGATATGACGGAAACGTTTATCCTCGTGGAGCATGGTCTTGATTTTCCGGGCATTGACAAATCCGGCAAGATCGTGGTCCATATAAAGGGTAACACGCCGGATCTCCGGGTGGCGTTCCAGAAAAGAAGTCAGCGCCACATGGGAAGTACCTCCCAAAGACAAGCGGTAACCATTCCATTTCCATCCCTCCAGCTCTTGAAGCGTTGCATGGGAAAGCGCATCAATAGGAGCTTCAAAGACTGCCACATGCCGGCTACCCGGACTTTGCGGGGGATAACAAAAGTTATATCCTTTGTCGCTGCCATAGACATCCTTTTTGAGATTGCCGCCGATACTGCGCATACAGGCGAACTTCGCTTTCCCGGAATCATCTTTCCCTACAAATACACAAACCGGTTCTCCATGATACCGGGCTTCGTAAAAAATCCCGGCTTGTAAACACTGGCGAATGACTTCTGAGCTGATTCCCCGTTTCTGCAAATAGGAGACCGCAGCGGTCGCGCAACGTCTGGCCCAGGGGAGAGAGAATGCTTTCTTTTCCGGTTCTTTTGATACCTGTATTTCTGCCGTACTTCGGTAAGCCGGTGTATGTCGGATTTCGCCACCTACCAGAGCATGAACCGCATCCACAAGACCATATCCCCGAATCTGGATCAGGTAGTCCAGCGCATTGATACTCCGTCCACGGCTGTTCCAGTACCAGTACCTTTTCCCGGTCACATATACCAGACTGTCATGTTCCTTATGCCGGAAATTAGGTCCATCCCGTTTCAGCACACCGGGTTCATGGAACTGCAGGTAAGTAAACAGATCAGCTTCCCGCGCTGCCTGAATCTGTTCTTTGGTTACGCCGGGCATTGTACCGGCACAGTGATTCTTTTCATCGTGCTTTGCCTCCTTCCTGTGATGGAATGAAAAAAGACACCCAAAGGTGCCTAACAGCCGTACAGATCGTGATTGACCTCGGCACGGTAATAGCTGTCCATTGTAGCCGGGGCATTATACAGCGCCGCCAGCAGATATGCTTTGATATTTCCGACCTTCGTCGTGTTCTTGTCGATACAGTCAAAGACATACTCTAAGTGACCGGAATTGATCTTCAGGAACCGGCTCTTGACGATCTCCCGCGGAAAATCATCTCCGGCGATGCGTATGTAAGGGCGTTTCGACAAAATCACTTCAAGCATAAGTTCAAGGGTTTCGTCCAGACGTTCCCTGCCATACCGTAAGACCAGTAAGTCATATTCGATATTTTCTTTGATGATTTCACGATAGGCTTCTATCAGCTCTATCCGATCCATCCCATCCGTGCGGCTTGCCGCTTCCGGCTCTGCCGGATAGATTGATGGATAAGTTATTGATTTATCTTTTTTTGATTTTTTTGTTTTTAATGGATTAGTATTTAATTGTACCGGATTTGCCTGTTCAGGTTCCGCCTGTTTAGGTTTTGCCTGTTCAGGTTTTACCTGTCTTGGATTTTCCCGTTTAGGTGAAAGCCCTGTGTTTTCGGTGCTTACAGGCTGCTCATGGATCGTATATTCAATGTCTCCCAACTGCCCGTTATCATAGCGGAGGCGCTGCCTGGTGAGATAACCATGCCGCTCCAGTTCCTTCAGGGCAGTAGTGATAGAATCCACACCGTCCTTGCAGATATGGGCGAGTCCTTTCGTGGTATAATCCCAATCTTCCGGCAGCGACAACATAAGTGATAAAAGCCCCTTTGCCTTTAAGGACAACTCCGTATTGCGCAGATGGTGATTGCTCATTATCGTAAAGTCCTTTGTTTTCTCTACACGGAATACTGCCATTGTATCGCCTCCTTTCTTCGACTATTCCGTTACAAGGCATGATCCCTGTGGTCATAATGGAGATGACCGCCAGAGACCTTCGCATGGTTTTTCAGTTTCACTTCGCCCCGTTCCTGGCTCTCTAAAAATTTCTGATAGCCGGCATCTGTAAGGAACAAGCGCATCTTATCGCCTTTGTCGCCAACAGGGGAATCGTAAGACAACACATCAAAAATGATCATGTGCCTTACCTCCGGGTCAAAACGTTCAAGCGCCATGATGTCATGCCCCTTCAATTTTTCTGCACCTGATTGTTGTCTGGCCTCGGCGATCTTTTCTCCAATCGTCCGGGCTGGATAGGGCAGACGGTAATTCTTCTGAATATCTTTTACCAAGTCCATGCACTCTGCATTTGACAGAACACGAAGTTTTGCCATAAGACCTTCTGCCGCCTCCCGCTGTTCGGAATTATTTGAATACCGCACGGTCATATAAAGTTCATTCAGGATCTTTGTCTGATAATCGCCCTCAACCTGAAAGAGCAGCTTTTTTTCCATTTCGTTTAATTCCATGGGGATCTCCTTTCTCTTGAAAATAGGTATGAAAAAAGGGCGTCCACCTTAAAAGTGAAACGCCCTTTGGCTTATACACTATTAAATTTTATATACAAAGCAAGTTTGCCGCTGTTATGCCACATTTTGCTGGTATCTCAATGTTACCTTTCCATCTCCAAATGATTTTCGGCATACTGGACATGATAGCCAGAACTAACATTTTTTTTTCTGCAATCGTATTTCCATCAAAAGTTCCGTTTTACAACATTCCTGCAGTAAAAAAAGGCCTTCCCGGATAGACCATTATTGTTCCTGTCCATCCAGAAAGACCTGAAAATTAAAATGTTATATTTCTTAGAAATTTTCCATTAAATTTCTGCAAGCATTTAAATAAAATCATGGGTCTCGTTTTTCGCAAACTTCCCATCTAGGAAAGCAAAAGTTTTGTCTTTCATCCATGTTCCCATAAATGCTCCGAAAAGCAGGATAACTACAACCACCCGCATAGCACAACATCATAAACTTAAGAAAATACTTGTTCTTATGTCCTTTATTTTTTAATTAAGGCTTCATTATAAAACTGTATTGTAAGAAAAAAAGTCCAGACTTTCCCCAGGGGAATTGCATGGACTTTTTAAAAACTGCTTTTTTGATTATTTTTATATTTGTTTGAGATATTCTTTTTTCGCTCTTTTCCAGGCAGTTTTCTTTGTGGCAAAATGTGTTCCTCCATTTCTGCCTGCAATTCAAAAAGCAATTGCCTTCTCCTTTCAGCATCCTTTTCCAGAATTAATTTTATCATTTGTTCTTTAAATAAACCTATAGCAATATTTTCGTTTGTGCGCATAGGATATCTGCAGTTTTTTTCACGACCTTTTACCGATACTTTATCGTCAGCTTCTTTTCGTATATCCTGTATCATGTTGTATACCAGCACCTGTGCACGAAAATCTTGATCTACATAAATGGTCGATTTTCCTGTCACACTTTCAAACTTCATTTTATTTTTAAGAGTATGATATTTCTTTTCTATCTCCCATCTGTGGTAATATAAATCCTCCAGTTCTTTCTGGGAGATTTCAAAGGGAAGATTTGTCATAAGTGCCAATTCTTTTCCGGAAGGAAGTATGGAGGTCATAATTCGCGTATGTGTACTTACTTTTTCTTTCATATGTTCGAAACGATCAGGATGTCTTTTCCTTATTTTCTCTAATCGCTGATGGGTATGCCGCAAAATAACGGCTTCGTCAGTGGATACCATATTGCTGCGCTCAAATTTATAATCATTGGAGGATAGACGGAATAAGTAATTGATCTTTTCCGTTTCCAGAAAGTCAACAAATTCCATGGATGGATACCCCCTGTCAAAAATGACTAATATCGGCTGTTTGATATTCATGCGCTTTAAATGATTCAGGTTTTTCTTGGCAAGCTCTGTCTCATTGGTAGAAATATGTGAAATCTCGATATCCAAGTAAAATTGATTCAAAATGTCGTACATACCACTTACAAGTGCTCGTATCTGCCCAAGTTCTGAATGCTGATTATTACTTTTCCCAAAGCGTTCTCTGTTCTCCACTGAATTCGGTATTTCTGCCTTACTTCCATCTATGGCCAGTAACAAAAATCCGTTCCAAAGTTTTGGCTCAGAGGAATGATAGAAATCAGCCAGATATTCATCATTCAAATAAGAAAACACTTCAGGATTCAGTCGTTTTCGTTGTTGTAAATACCCTTGTTTCGATATTTCCATGTAGAGATCACCCTTTTGTTTAAAATAATTTCTCAGTTCCAATGCAGTAGTAAGCCCTTTTTTAGAAAGACAGCACAGTAAAATATCTTTTAAGGACATCTTTCTATTTCGAGAAAAAGTATTACTGTCCATTTTTCTTGCACGCACTGCTAAATTAGGATCTGATAGTTTCTCAGAAAGTTTTTGGATTCTTTCAATATAACTTCCTCTCATATACACCCCTGCCTAAACTTTACCATAAATAAAAGAATCTGCCTATCTCTAAGCAGATTCTCTTAAGTTTATGATGTTGCGCATAGCAGGTGGTTTATTTGTTTCCCAAAGTTCCGTTTTTCGGATCAGCAAAAAATTTTACAATGGAAGAATACGGTAAAAGTCAACGGATTTTTTTTACCAGTTTTACCCAATTTCCAGCTGTTCAAAAAAGACAGCCACATTGCAATAACTGCAATAACGATTCAGTGAATTATTTCCATCCATGATAAATTCCCAGGTATCTTTATAAGTACCACATACATAAAAACCATCGTCATGTAAATATTCCAGGAATTTTTCCAGCTGATCTGTATATTGGTCTGCGATGTCAAATGCCAGATCTTCCTTTTCATCATCAGTCAGATTTTCTGCCCGGTCATGCAGCACATGTTCCATATTTCTGGAAAAATAGTAGATCTCGTAGGGAAATCCTGCCACAGTTTTCCGGTTATACAAAGAATATACAATCTTTCTCTTGCTTAGATTTCTACGGATCAGCCGATCCTTATTTTTTGCCTCTATATGTGCATCAAAATATTTCGTTCATGATTGTTTACCAGTTTCGTAAATATAACAGCCAGTGCATCTTCATCCGTCGGCCCTTCTACAAGAAACAGAATAACTTTTTTAGTCATTAGCACGTATCCTTCCTGCCCGCCTCATAGCAAGCTCCATCTCATATATATTTGTTTCATTGTAGAGCTTTTCTTTTTGCCCGCCAAGCTTGATCGTCCGTAAATAAGATAACCGGGTATTTTGCGTATTTTTGATATAAGTAGATTTTATATAGCAATTCTCAGGATTCACAGTCGTATAAAGCAGAGAATCGTTTTCAAGGATCTCCAATGGGCGTAAGTTATGTGATGTAAAGATCAATTGTCCTTTAGCTTTATCCTGCATAACTTCCAGGCATTCTCCCAGCAAATACTCATAAATACCAGAATCCAGCTCGTCTACCACAAGGCAATAAGACTCCCTGTTATAGCAGGCAACTAAATTACTGCAAATAGAAATCAGCTTCTTTATTCCTGCGGATTCATACAAAAGCGGAATCCGGTTCTCTCCACGCATGGCAATGATTTCAAACTGCACTCCGTCTTTTCCTTCCTTCAATAGCTTATCAAACGCATTATAAATTTCTATATTGATCTCAGGTATTAATGATTTCATTACAATATTGATCTGCTTGATCGTATTTGCTACATAAGGAAAAACTTCTTTTGGCACCACATTTATATCTGTGAAGCGTAAGAAGATGCCTTCGCCTTTTTTTGGTATCGTATCCGGCCAGTCAATATTAACGGGCATATTTTCCAGATTTAAGGATAAATAACCGTATTGCGCGTTTTCAACAACAGCAAGATCATAAATTCCATATTTCTGAAAACACTGACTCAGTAGAGAAAGCAATGCAGCCTCACCTTCAGTTTTTTCAAAGACTTCCTGTGCTTTTCTTGAAAATAAAAAGGAACTTACCTCCGGAACACCCTTTTCCTCATTATAGTTCTGTGTTGCCTGCTCTGCGACTCCAAGTGCAATAACATTCTGGATATCCTTAGAAAAACGCTCATACAATTTCAACGGACGAAAAAGCTCTTTCCTGCCTTTGTGGTAATCAAAAACAGGTGTGATCCGTTTTCCTTCGGACATTTCTCTCTGGCTGAATTTTTCTTTACTGATGCAGAAGCTCTTCTTACCGTTTTTCAGCAGTTCAATTTCATATTCTACCAGATAGCATTTTTCTTCGATTTTCAGCTCAAAGCGATACTTTACAGAGGAGGTATTACTTGCTTCATTTATATAATAATAAAAATTTGACGGGATCTGACGTCCGGAAAGAAGATATTTCAGCAATACCATACAGTCCACAACTACTGTTTTTCCAGATCCATTGGCTCCGTAGATTCCTAAAATGCTTCCCTTTTTATTTTGGGGCATTTCAATTTCACCATGTATCACGTTTTTTATGTTGTTGATTTCTATTCCCAAAAGCCGAACAACGTATTTCATCTCTATCACATCTCCTTTCAGCTCCATTCACCTGTACTCAGTATATCTTGTTATATCTCAAGAATCAATTCTTATTCTTATTTTGTTAATATTTTTAACATTATTCGAATTTTTCTCATGTAAACAAACAGGGTTTATGATAGATATGTTTATTTTGAGTAGATAATGGATAATTCTCAATTATCATTGATTCATATTAAAATCTATTTCAGGAGAAGATGAATACTATGCTTTTTTTCTGTTTTTCGAGCAAAGACCGACACTCAATAGTAGAATCCATTTTATTTCATCTAACTAATTATGGATTACCAGTCTGGTATGATCGGCATAAAATGTTATTAGGCGATGAACGAGATAATAAAAATTTTGACGAAGGAGTAAAGGCCTGTAATTATTCAATTATTATTTTAAGTGCTAATACAATTGCATCCGAATGTGCAAATGAGGAAATTGATTTGATTTATCAGAGATATAAACAGCATAAAATGTATGTGTTTCCTATATTTTTCAATATAAAAACCAGTCAATTACCAGAAAAATATTGTTGGATGAAAAGATTAGTTTATAAAGAACTTACTGTTGCAAATGATTCGCGAAGTGCTTGCAATCATATTATATGTAAAGTGACCTTAGATGAATTGCAAAAGTATAAAATCAAAACGATAAATGAATATTTAAAACTTTATAAAAATAATAAGGCATTTTCTTACCTCACAGAATTAATTGATTCATATTGCAAAATAAGTGATGAAAATCATAATGCACAAATTGCATTACTATATGCTGGATGCCTTTATATCAAAGAAAAATATACTTCTCTTGTCTTATAAGAAGGATTTTTCTCAAACTTTTCCACACATTCACATAATGTATCTAAAATCTGTTCACGCGCATTCGCTGGCCATTTTTCTGGCTTCTCAGCTGTTTCTTTCTCATAATACATTTCACTGCCCTTCCCTTCATATAAAATTAAAAGCAATTCTTTTCATCTTGAATCAAAATCAACATGATTATATTATATCCTCAGAATCTGCTTTTTTCCAGCAAAATAACGCCCCAGCCATAAAGCCAGAGCGTTACATACTTTCCATATCAAATTACCTTAAACTTTTTCTGTGCCATCGACTTTTCCTTTATAATTTATCAGTCTCCAAAATTTCTTTTTTCGAATCTTAATTTTCTGCTCTTCAGCACTATATTCAGCTTGATAAAAAGTAAAATCTGATAATTCGTCCTTATGCTTTATCAGCTTATCCAGAATCTGTTTTTTATCATATTCACTGGTTCTGATTCCAAAGATAACACCTTTCAAAAGGTTCCAATCAAATGACATATTCTGCTTTTGAGGAACATCAAATTCACCAAATGTATTTGACACAGCTACCCTAAATTCCTTTTCATGTTCCCAGTTTTTTGTCTTGCGATAGGTTTTCGCATCATAGATCTTCCAGTAACGTTTTCTCCATTCCTCTACATCAGAAAATGCTTCATAACAGGAACTGACGCCGTCTACTCCAAGTAACCATTCTCTTATTTGAACCATAGTCAATCGTCCTAATGTCTGGAAAAAATTACATTCAATGGACTCTCCACCATAAGAAATTGCTCTTACATCAAGAGGAATATGTCGCCCTCCTACCTTAAGTTTTGCCTCGTCACTTGTATCATAAATCAGACATACACCCTTATGACAATCTGCATAGTTTCCCCACATAGCAGAATTATCATTTTTTTTAGAAAAACAAACAACATAGCTTTTGGGGTATATCATATCCCTCAACTGAGCCACAAACACTTTTGGAAAATCAGCCATAACAATTAACCATTTTCTATGCTGTTGAACTACTGAATTGCCATCATTATTATATATTTGTTCTTCAGAGCCTTTACCATGAAGAAATATGTCGTTTTCTGCACCTTTAATTATATAGGAGAATTCCTTCATTTCCTCGAATATTTCTTCCATAGATTCAATTGTCTGGACACGCATTTTTTCATTAGAAAAGACTTTCTTTATTGCATCTACTAATTTTTCCACAGAAAGTGAAAAATTAAGAAGTTTAATCTGTTTCTCAGCTTCCTCTGCAGGTACAAATTTATTTTTCTTAAATTCTTCCAGACACCTAATTAGTGCATTATTATGAATATAAAAAAGAATATATTGAAGTTCCTTTTCTGATACTTTCAAACAATTGTCACCATAAACTCCTGCCAGATTTTGTACATCTGTATCCGTTATGAACTCTTCTCCTAATTTCAATAAAATTTTCTCAAAAAAGTTATTTTTATAGCAATGAACATCTGCAACCAAAGTACCATGATATAACGTTTCATCATCGGCTTTCAGAATATAGAGTTTCAGTGCACGCGCTACGCTATATATATAATGTCTGAACAATCCCTCCCAGGCCATCTTATCTCCCTGCCAGAAAACACGTACAAACCCTTCCAACGGATCATTTAACTCTTCTTTCGATGCAAAATGAAAAGTGCCATTTTCAATTTCTAATAATGCACTGCTTATTGAACGGTAGTGGTATAATTTCATTTTTTCCTTCTTTCGATAAATTATTCAAATAGTTATGATGAAGTCTGCTCTTCATAAACCATGGATTGACATGCAGCTTCCTATACGAAAGCTTAATACCTATCTTCTATTTTTTCTTTGTGAATATCCATTTAGGTATTATTACCGTCTCATAACCAACTCTCTCACTTCGAACATGTAGTAAAAAATCTATCGTACCAGATAAGGAATGTTAAAACTGTCCAGATTTTACGGCTGTTATCTGCTTTTTTATCTTTATGGTCGTTCAGGAGCTGGAGCAGTTTCTCTGTATGGAAAAATTCTTCTGCTTCTTTCGAGGTAAATAAATCTGTTACCATCTGATACCAGTCATTCTGCCGCAGCCACACACGGATTGGAATGGGAAAACCAAGTTTCTTCCGTTCATTGGTTTCCTGTGGAAGAAATTCTGAAACAGCTTTGCGGAAAATATATTTGGTTGTACCTGCTGCAATCTTGGCTTCTTTCGGAAGCTTTGCTGCAAAGTTAAAAATTTCTTTATCCAGAAATGGTACCCTGACTTCCAGGGAATGTGCCATGCTCATTTTATCTGCTTTCTGCAAAATATCGCCAGGAAGCCAGTAGTTCAGATCTACAGACTGCATTTTTTCCATGTCTTGAAGTGAGTCTCTGTTTTCTGACTCAAGCTCTTCATAAAATTGACTTAAATATTCCTGCGTGGAAGGTCCTGTTACTTTATTTTTCAAAATCTGTTCTTTCTCTTTTTCACAGTAAATATATGCATTTCCGATGAAGCGTTCTTCTACTTTCATTCCTGCGCGGATAAGGAAATCCCGTCCTTTCACGTCTGGCAGCTTTGCAGCCAGTTTTCTGACAGCGCGTCTGAGCACGAACGGAATCCAGGCAACTTTCTTTAATGCTTCAGGTTCTCTGTAAATATTGTATCCACCGAAAAGTTCATCTGCGCCTTCCCCGGAAAGGACTACCTTAACATGTCCGGCAGCCTCTTTGGAAAGAAAATAAAGTGCAACTGCAGAGGCATCCCCAAGTGGTTCATCCATATGATACATCACATCTGGAAGGGCATCCCAGAATTCCTGCTTGGATATGATTTTTACATGGTGTTTCAAACCTACTTTTTCTGCCACTTTGGCAGCTTTGTTTACTTCACTATATCGGTCTCCCTCATCAAACCCCACTGTAAATGCCTGATCTGCACCGGAGGAAGATGCCAGATAACCGGAATCCACTCCACCTGATAAAAATGCGCCGACTTCCACATCACTTAACATATGATGCTTCACTGAATCCTTTAAAATCTCGGAAAGCTGGCTCCGCAGCTGCGCCATATTCGTCTTATGGTCCCACTGACCTGGTGTAAGCTTTGGTTTGAAATAAGTCTTTATTTCATAGCTTCCGTTTTTATATAAAAGCATATGTCCGGGCATCAGTTTATAAATTCCCTTAAAGAAGGTCTCTTCCAGAGGAGAATATTGAAATGACAAATACTGCTCCAGGGCCTTCTGATTTACTTTTCTTTCATAGCCTGGAAATACAAGAATACTCTTAATTTCAGAAGCAAATGCAAAGTGTCCATCTATTTCGGCATAGTACACAGGCTTAATTCCAAAGAAATCCCTTGCAAGCATCAAAGTCTGCTCTTTTTCATTCCATACTGCAAACCCAAACATTCCCCTGAGCTTATCCAGTGCCTTCTCCCCATACTGTTGAATGGTATTTACCAGAACTTCCGTGTCAGAATGGGTACAGAAAGAAATGCCGGAAGCCTCAAGTTCTGCCCGCAGTTCCTTATAATCATAGATTTCCCCATTAAAAACAATATGCAGGTTTCCGTCCGCACTTTCCATAGGCTGCTGCCCATCTTCTAAATCAATAATACTAAGTCTTCGAAAGCCCAGCGTAATCTTCTCCCTGCAAAAAAAGCCTTCACTATCCGGGCCTCTATGTTCAATGGTCTTCATCATCCTTTCAATTACTGTCTTCTGATCCTGTCTGTAACCTGTAAATCCACAAATCCCGCACATTTTTTCCTCCGTATCCATTTGATGTAGTTTAGACACTGCAACGACTTTTGTTACAGTCCAAAATTATTTTTATCGATATTTTATCATAAAAATGTCTGTTTGTTGTAAAATAAAAATGTCTTTCTTATCAAATACTTATATTTCAAAATAGCTTTTATATCTCATATAACATTTTATAAAAAAAGAAATGTTTTCCATTCCCTTATTTGCTTACGGAAAACGTTTCTTTTCATTTACTCTTCATAAAGATTTCCGTTCTCATCGATCCAGGTTCCGTCTCCGTTATTGTAAAGGACTCTGGATTCTTCATCACCTTCACCTGCTGCTACAATTTCCATTCTGTTCATCAGAGGTGTATTATTCCAAAGAACAAGCATAATATCCAGTTCTGATTCTGGAAGTCTCTGATATGTTTTTTTCACGCTCTCATTCTCCCTCTTTCTACAAATGTAGGAACGATTTTATTATATCATATCAGTCTATTTCTGTATAGCTGTTTCCATTCTCATCAGAGATTTCGCTTTTAGTTTGTTACTGTTCAAAGGTATGTATAAGTCATTGTAAAAAGTGACGAAATTATTTTCTCTATTTTGTGGATAATTATCTTCAGCAGAAAAAACTGTATTTATAGTTTTTTCTGCTGTTCTTTTTCACAAAAGTTATACACCGAATCCTATCCATTCTTTCAGACAGAGGCCTTATATCTACTCATTTCCAATCTTATAATGGAGATTTATCCACAGTCAGATTGCCCAATGGGTCATTTCCGGAAATTCGCTTTTTTCCTGCATTTCTGCTATACTTTTTTCAAGAAAGAGAGGTTGTTTTTATGGAGATTGATTTTATACAGGAACTAAAAAAACGTGATGAACTTCTTGACGGCTATCTCAGGCAGATCGAGATCCAGGAGAAATTCATCCAGAAACAGAAAGAGCTGATCGAATATCTCGAGGATCATATCTCAAAGATCACAGATATCGTCAGCAGTGTTTAGCAGGACTGTACCGGAGGAAAACGTATGCCTGATACTTATGATCATATCACTCTCATGTGTCGGCTGAAAGCTGCACAACGCAGAAACAAAGAACTGGAATCTGGTGAAAGATATATCCAGTTAGAAGAACTTCATCAGAAAGAGTACAACGTTTATGAACATAAGATTGAGAAGCTGAAAAAAGAACTTGCAGATGCGCACAAAGAAACGATCCGTGTGCGCAATTACTGGTTTCAGGTACTGGAGGATATGCTCCGGGAGTTTGAAAAGGCACAAAAAAGGTCCGCGCAGGAACTCCGAAAAATGGAGATCCGTGCACTGAATGCAGAAAAACAAAGAGATGATGCACTGGATAAAGCAGCCGTTTTCAGACATCAGTTTTATGAAGCGGCATCCAGACTGGAAGAAGAACAGGGCATTTCTGTCCGACCTGACGGGTGGAAAACTGAATATTTCCAAAGGCATGATAAGCAGACTAAACCGGGAGTTTGCTTTAAAAACTGAACCTGAACGCAGGTCTGCCTATGCAGATATGCTGCTTTCCCCTGTTATGCATACAGATTGTACAAATGCCAGGGAAAACGGAAAGAGCTGCCAGGCATATGTCTGTGCAACACCGGACGGAAAAGCCCTGTACTTTGCCCGCGAGAAAAAGGGACACGAAGGAGTAAAGGGTACGGTTACAGAAGACTATCAGGGGATCCTTGTCCATGACCATGATATTACCTTTTATAATTATGGAGCAGATCATCAGGAATGCCTTGCCCATGTACTGCGGTATCTGAAAGCCAGCATAGAGAACGAACCAAACCGTACCTGGAATAAAAAAATGCATGCATTGGTGCAGGAAATGGTCCACTTCCGAAATGGATGCCGGCAGCCACACGGACCAGATCCGGAAATAGTCTCCGGATTCGAAAAACGATACCGTGAGATACTGGAAACTGCCCGGAAAGAATATGAAAACATTCCGGCAAATGATTATTATAAAGACGGGTACAATTTATTCCTGAGAATGGAGAAATACATGCACAACCATCTGTTGTTCCTGCATGATATCCGGGTACCTGCCACGAATAATGAAGCCGAAAGGCTTCTAAGGAATTATAAGCGGAAACAGGCGCAGGCCGTGACATTCAGAAGTTTCGAAAGCATCGATTATCTCTGCCAATGCATGAGCATGCTTGTTTTGATGCGCTTTGAAGATCCGGCCAATATATATGACAGAGTGTCCAGAATATTTGGATAAAGAAAACCGATGGCTTTGACTGTTATCAGTCTACACCATCGGTTTTCTCAAGTCCAGCTAACCCTTGAACAGTAACTTAGTTTTTTGGCTCGTGCATTTTTATAAAAAATATCAGGCGTTTTCCTCCGGTCAGTTCCCCTTCATCCTTTTCCGCTCCGTCCCTCGACTTCAGCATTTCCTGCCCCAGGATCACATGCGGTTGCTTTTCCAACAGTCATGCAGACCACACTTCGGTGGAAATATTCCATTTCACCTGCACGGTTTTTCCGGGTAAGGCAGTCCGGACAGGATTTTTTTGTGCTGCTGAACAGTTCCACCTCATCAATTCCGGCCACCACATATTCACCAATGGTCCCCTCCCGGAATACACGGTTCTTTTTTAGTGTATCGATCGGCTGAACCGTATCAAACTTATTATTCCAATAGCTGCAATCAAAAGCAGCAACCAGCTATATTTAAGCCTTGTACATATAAAAATGCACAGGAACAGTAACAGGCAAGAGCCGATCACATTACAGTTAACCATCCGGTCTATTACTTTACCTGTGCATGAGTTCACTATCATATCTCAATTTGCGCTTTTTATTCTGAGTATCTGGATGAAGCAATGCATTTTCACGTATTCCGCTATCTTTCAAAGCCTTTGGATAAAAAACGCTTCCTCAGGAATTTTCAGGACGCATTGGCTTATTACAACACTATGACTCAAAAGATTCCGATAGAAACTCATGATGGAATATATACTGTTCCATATTCCCATATTATTGCCATTGAAGCTCAGGTAAGAAAGGTGATCATACATACGATAAAAATATTCCGAATTTAAAAATACCTATCTTCTGTATCTTGAAAGTATGAGGTAAAACTATAGGGGACATGTAATCTTGCTATTTTTCAGATTCGTAGTCGAGGCGATTGTTATGTGGCATTACTCATCCAGCCTTTTTCTGCCAAAACACTCTGGCAAAATGAGAACTGGTTGCGCCAGCGCAAGCCCTCCGGCAACCGCAATAATCTTGTTAATGTATAAGCTAAACAAAAACATCAAAACACCAACAAATGTGCAGATCAGAGTACAGAGCAGGATTTCAAGCAAGATAAGTTCAATGGGCGTATATTCTGAAAAGATATCATAATAAATGAGCACACTGCTCTGGTATTCTGAAAGAGCATTTGTAGTTGCCGCAGTTCTCAGCAGCTTTCCCCATTCATTGCTCCATTCTACTTTTGGCAGTAACACAAGGATTGTACAGGCAATCGTTATCAGCACCATTATCAGTGAGCGAAAAAAAATCCCCCCTATCTGCCCCAATCCCCATTTCTGCCGTCCAACCCGGATTGCATGATACATGCCCGATATACTTGACGTTGCCAGATCAGATGTCCAGGGAAGCTGTAGCCGTAAATACATGATAAATAAAAGTGTTCCTAAAATCATTGTTATTATGGAGGATACATAGATCACGATTACTTTTGAAAGCACATATTTTTTTAAATTTCCCCGTCCAATACTGTACCGTAGATATTTATTTTCAAGATCTTCACAGAATACAGCAGCAAAAGCAGAAGCACAAAACGCATATGCAATCATCTTCCCGGACATTTCAACCGCATATATATAAGTGTCCATAACATTAAAATTTACCATGCCTTTTTCAAAAGCATAATTTTCCAGAGAAAAAATGAAAGAGACTGCTACACCGGCTATCGCCAGATACAGAGGATATTTTTTAGCAATCGCCTGAAATCTGTTTTTAGGTATCTTTCCTTTTCCATTCAATCATCCCCTTGTTTATTCAGAAGAGTATATATAGCGACCACCAGAATCATAAAAATAATTGGTATCCCAGTGGCAAAGAATTTTCTGTTTTTCGCTTTTCTGTTTTGTTTGGATGTGATAATATCTCTGCTGTTCTCTAAGATTTCATTTAATTTTTCATATGGAACCGGCATATTGCGGATTGCCCGGTATATTTCCTTTTCATAATCATTCGGTGCTTCTTCTATACACCTGTTCAGTTTTTTTCTTTCTTCCACTACATAGTAGGGAATTGTTGAACCATCCATACCAACTCTCCTTTATGATGGCAAATTAATTTCTTTGCCTGTTTCTGCATTGACCAGCATTACTGTTTTGTTGCTGCCATTTTCCATCACTTCAAAATACCATATCGGTTCTTCTGCATACTTCTGATCTTCACCAGTGTAAACACGTTCATATAATTTTGCTCGTGTAACCTCATAATTTACATCGTTTAATATGTTGTCATATTTTTCCTCTACTACTGATGCAATCTCATCAAAAGGTTTCAGAGTTACCGTATTCTGTTCATTTTTAAAGTTGTAGATATAATCTATCGTTAAACTCTCCAGTCCACGAGCAGAATAAATGGCCTGTACAGGTGCATTATCTGGAGAATCATCTGACATTTGCTTTGCTACGCTCATCAATTCATGGAATACTGGAATCCCGGTATTTTCCTGATAGGCATAGATAAAATAAGCTTCATCTTCTGACGTTGGTTCGTTCGTTTTTCCTTTTTCTAATAAACCATTATTTAATTCCTGATCCCTTAGTTTTTTCATTGCATCTACACTTAACGGAATCGCCTGGAAAGAGAGATTTTCTGTGTCATATCCGAGTTCATTCATATCTTTTTTCATTTCTGAAATGTATTTGTCTTTATCAAGAGAAACGGAATCACTTGAAAACAAATCTATATAGTCCGACTGCTGAACTCCAAGATATGCATAAAGAGAAGATGTAGCACTCGTCCATGTAATGTTGTAGTCTAAATAGAGACTTGCTCCATCAGAAAATGTATAACTGATAATTTCGCCATTATCTCCATCATATTGTTCTTTATTAGATATCTCTTTTCCTTCAGCGAGCAGGGAATACGCTTTATCTTTGTCATAGCTATGTACACCTTCTATGGTAGTTTTTTGGATTGTTCTGGTATTCATATTTTCCGGTAATTCCAATGTACAGTTAAATTTAACTTTACCAGATTCTGATTCTGCATTATATGTATCAGGGAAGGTGTCTTTGACCTCAGAATCATCACTTTCCAGCATATCCACAACATTGCTTTTTTCAGAAGATACCTGTTTACCGCATCCGGAACTTATGGTTGCGACTCCTAACATACAATGCCATTCAGGTTTCCTTCATATCGGTACACATAATACTTTCGTTTTTTGACTGTCACAAGGTCAAATACCTTCTCTGTTACCGATAATCCAGCAGCAAGTTCGCTGAGCTTCTTTTTCATTCCTGACGGGTACAGCAGGCGGTTTGTTTTTAAAGCTCCAATGGTATGGAACCCCTTCTGTACAAATGTGTTGATCATTTTTTCAGAAACATACCAGCAGTCACAAAGGAAATACGCATCTTCAATTGGATGCAGAGCCTGTGACGAAGGCTTTGTCTTTGAAGCTATGGTATCATCCACAATACAAAAAACAGGCTTTCCGGTGCGCTGTGCTTCTGAATAAATAATTTCAACTATAGAGGATTTCAAAGCATTTTCCAGTAGGGTATCATCCCATTTCCCGGAATTGAGGAAATGTGCGATGGTAGTTCTATGGCAGGAACTGTTTTATGCAAAGTCGGTAGTCTTTCCATGGTAACCTGAGATAAAGATACTGATCAGGATACTCATGAGATGACCGATCACTCTGTTCAAAAAAGATCTGCATAAATTTAATTTCTTAAACTGGTGTGAATGTAGAATGACGTATAGTATTTGCGATGGACACCTTCTTTCGTAAATGTTGCAATGTTTGTTTACTTTCATTGTACAACACAAACGATTTAAGGTGTCTTTTTTATGCAAAATCACGAACTTGCTCATTTATAGCTTAAAAGCGAAATCTCTGTTCATTGCATAGGAAGGAGAATTCTTGCTATATATTATGCTAAATTCCTGAAAGTATTTTCTTTGCGTTCTCCAGGTTATTTTTTCCATTTATTTTTAGATATACTTTACTGATTTCAGAAGGTTCTCCTATTTCTCTGCAGAGATCCTGTGCCTGGGAAATGGGTATGTAGATTTCGTTGCCTTCTGTTACTACAGTGGCTTTACAGGGCATATATGAGGTTTGCGGTCCTCTTGCGGAATTGCCGGATAAAGTGGTAAGATCATCCGTGGCTTTGGAAGTATCCTTCTCTTTTTCATCCAGGGAATAAAAAATATTCAGGTTTTCACCCATCTCTAAAAATTTTTCCTGTTGTTTTTTTGAAATGGCATGATTATTATAGTCTTTCATATCCCGTAGGGAACCATTTCCCAGCAATAACAACGGCATCTTCCCCAGTTCATTCTGAGTTGGATTTTTTCCAAACGCATTCATATCAATTCCTGAAAAAGTCGTTGTTTCCGTATAATCTTCAATTTTGATGACAACCGGGACTTCTATGACTGGCCAGATTTCTTTTATACCTTTTATCTTCTTCGCTTTCTGCAAAAAATCTTCATCATAAGCCAGATCTCCAAGTGGGAGCAACACAGTAAATTGCCGTTTTTCTTCTTTCATGCCTGCCAGCAGCATTCCTAATAATGTAAGTATCAATGCCAGCAGAAGTATGACAAATAAGGTAAAACTGTCTATTTTTTTTCTTTTCAATGAGAAGCCGCCTTTCTCGCTTCTTCAAGAAGGATATTTTTCTTATGAAGCTTTCTGACCAGAATCAGGATTATGGAAATAAGCAGTACTGCAACAACTGCAGCTATGGAATACCACCAGTTATTGGTTTTCTCCTGGTCATCTTCAACCTTTAAAGATTTTATCTGGGTTTCTTTGATTTCAGAATCAAATTTTATTTCTTCCTCATATGATTTGCCATCTGCATCCTCATACGTAAGAATTAATTGACCTGCACATTTTCCTGTTTTTCCTTTTACATATATGCGAAGACTTCCCTGGGATAAATCTCCGGCCTCTATGGTCCCTAAGAATGCAGTATCGTTTGAGCTTAATTCATCAGCCTTTAAGCTGACACTTGCATTGTATATTTTGTCTCTTCCGAGATTCATTGCTTTTACCGGGATCTCTACTGTATCCATAGTGTATAAAACAGATGGAATATCTGAAGCTTCCAGCTTAACACGAACCGGTTGTATGATCTGAAAAGACAGTAATTCTGTACCAGTAGTTGCCGTTGCTTTCGAATCTTCATAATCCAGAGAAAAAGTAATGACAGCCTGGCCAGGATCACAGTTTTCTGTTATAGTAATCATCTGTTCCAAAGTAATTGCTTCACCAGGAGCCAGAACTTGTACATAAAAAGAGTTTTTCTCAAATTCGATTCCTTTGTTCTCTGTAGAAATGGAAATTTTTAAACCAAATACATTTTGACTGCAGCTTTTATTTCGAAATGTCAGCGACATTTCTGTTGTAGAACCAGCCTCCAATCGTCCACCTGAAAGATTGCTGTCTTCTAATAATACCTGCGGTTTATGTAATATTTTTTCACTTGATGAGTCTGATGTTGAATTACCTCCTCCCCCACCGCCCGAATACCCTCCGTTGTCTATAACCGGATCTGTTATCTGCGGGGCGTCACCATCCTCCGGATTATCACTGTCTATTACAACATGAAAAGGATTCGATTTAGAACCATCACCAAAGTCATCTCCTGATGTAAAAATATCCGGATCCGGATTTTCTTTATCGGTATCAGCTTTATCAGGAGTCTTTTCATCCTCTGCCGGAGGTTCGGTACTCGTAGAATCATCCTCTTTTTCATCAAGGGTTAACGAGTTGTCATTCTCATAAGATACGGACGGATCTGAGTCCGTAAATCCTTCTTCAGCAGATGTAATCTCCGTGTTTTGAGGCTCTGTAGCAAAAACGGTAGCTGGAAGAAATATTATTGTCGTACACAATACTAATGCCGCTTTTACAAATAAATTTCTCATTATCAGGCAGTCCTTTCTCTTAAGATTCCTCCATCCATTTCATATACGTGGTCACATAAGATTCTGATGTCCTCTTCATTATGGCTTGCCAGCAAAATGGTTTTTCCTGCTGCCTTTAAATCCAGCAGCAGTTCTCTTATTTCTTTCACGCCATGTTTATCCAGTCCATTAAACGGCTCATCCAGGATCAAAAACAGAGGATCTTCCATAATGGCCTGTGCAATACCAAGGCGTTGACGCATTCCAAGGGAATATTTTCCGACTGGTTTCTTCATGTCCGGATCCAATCCTACCCTTTTTAAGACTATGCGGATATCGGCCTTCGAAATCCGGCCATTCATGTCTGCCAGGATCTCCAGATTTTTAAAGCCCGTATATTGTGTAAGAAAACCGGGAGTCTCGATAATAACTCCAAGACTTTCAGGAAAATCCACATCATGGCCTATTTTTTTTCCAAATGCAAAAATAGTGCCCGTAGTTACAGGGAGAAACCCACAGATGCATTTCATAAGAACGGTCTTTCCGGAACCGTTATTTCCAACAATCCCATAGACGTTCCCTGTTTTCAGGGAAAGATTTACTTCCTGTAACACCATGTCTTCACCGAAACGTTTGGTCACGTGTTCTATTTTTACGCAGGTGTTCTGCATCATTCCACTTGCTCTTTCCAGATCACAGGCCAGATTAAATGTCCCTTCAGATTTCTTCCAATCTTCCATATAAAACACCTCCCAGAATTCCCAGCATTACTAATAAAAACAACAGTAGAAATAGCCAAACTCCTATTTTGTCCGGTCCCCAATTTTCATCAGCCAGTATCCATTCTACTGGATAAAACCATATCTGATTCTTAAAATAGCGGTCATGAAGGATAATTCCGAAATAAAAGCTTACAAAAGGGATTCCATATGTCATGTAAGCAGAATCCCATAAAATCCCGCAGCTTCCACCGAAAGTACTTATGATACTTCCGATAAGTCCTGTCCGAAATGCCTTCATGAGTAAGTCCAGAAGTGCTTCTCTCTGAATAGCACCCTTTATCTCCAGCGGATAGAACACAATAAAATTGATAAAAAGTACCGTTAGTATAGATAACGTCCAGACCATAAAACCAGATACCATAATGGAAAAGACTTTACCTTCGATATACTGTCTGCGAGTCGTTCTGGGAAGTATCTCCTTTAAAAATCCACTTTTATATTCTTGCAGAATGGAATCACTCCATGGCAATACGGCTGCTACCGGAAGGGCAAAAGATACTGCCTGGCTTTTTAAGGAACCTTCCAGTATACTGATAAAAGTACCACATGTCAGTGCTTTTTTTAAGCTGGGGTAAGTCTGTCCAATGGCTATGGAAATGCAGGCTATCAGCCATGCTGCCAGAAAATTCTTATTAAAAAACATACGTTTTGTTTCACCCCACATAGGTTTTCCCCCTTCCGATCATGTCTTTTCTCCAAGAAATTCAAAGGTATATTTTTTCATCCGGTTAATTGCAAAAACTGCAAGAAGAACTAAAATACCCAGAAAAAACATATAGGAATGCGAGATTTTCGGGAGCAATGGGTCATAACCCAAGTTATGTTTTCCGTATACTGCCTGGTTCAGAGGACTGATCCAGCAGATTAATACATTTACCTGATACATTTCGTATTTTTCTTTATGTAAAATTGCAGCCAGTACTTTCGGGTCCAATAAAAAACCAAAGACACTGTAAAGAAGGCCAAAAATCATCCCCTTAGTCTTCCCTTTATAGAGATTCCCTACAAGGATTACAAAGCTTAAGGTCAGCGAATAACAAAACAGAAGGAAGAAAACCTGCAGCATACAGCCATAGGGTGAGATACTTTCCATGACCCTTACTGTAGAAGGGACCTGCAGGTTTTTTCCTAATTCTGAATAACCAAGCATGGCCGCAGTTTCGCTCCACAGGTTACCTGGATAACTCTTTTTCATACACAGCACGGCCGTAAACAGCAGCATCAAAACCGTATATAAAACAGTTACAAGAATAACATAAATGAATTGACCTAAAAGCCATTTCCTCTTGGTTGTCCGGGTCAGCTGGTATGGAGTAATAGGTGTCATCTTCGGCAGGTCAGAAAACATAAGAAGCAAGAGCAGCGAACTGGACAGTACTGCTATCCCATCCCCAAATGTCCAGATAAATGGTTCAATGGCCTGTACCGGTGTATCGTAGGTCTCCATTACAACCATGATTCTGCCTGTAAGCAGGAAACTAAGTACAAATTCTAACAGAAATATAAAAATAACTTTGGGATTGCGTAAAAATCCGAAGAAATTGTACCTTACAATTCCAAATACCTGTCTCATGTCAGTAACCCAGATCCCGGTCTATGATACTGCCATCCACGGCATTAATGGTAAGGAAACTTTCATTCGGATCTTTACTGGTATTTGATTCTGTTTCTCCGTTATATTCACTTTCTGAAGTCATGCTGCCGAAAAAATCCCAGACGGGGATCAAAACACCTGTGTGTGCGTCAGTAGACGGCTCATATATTCTGGCATAACCAAGAACGATCCGATCAATATTATAGACCCTGGAATTTTCATATTGCATATTATCAGCGTTTGTTACCACCATCATTTTTTCATAAATTTTCATAACCTCGCTGAATGAAAGAAGATTTAAATTCTCTGTCTTTATGTTACCAATTGTGTAGGGATTTGAATAAGTCATGCTTTCTATGCCATCTTTATCGACATAGAAACAGAGACTTTCATAAGACCATGTTTCCATTGTGCTGTCCATATCTTCCAATGCCCCACCGTCTGCAATTGTCTGAGTTACCGGCACACCATTTATGGTACGTGCATAATCAATTCTATATCCATTTCCAAAATTACCTGAACTATTATCGCCTTCAAAACTTTTGCACACCGCGTAATTCCAGTTAGAAAACTGTAAATCTGTGATGCCCATTTTTTCAACTTTTTCCTTTACAAGTTTTTTTGCTTCATCCAGGGACAGCCCGATAGATTCTTCTGTGGGTTTTTCTTCCTCTTCAGAATATCCGTAATCACACCACATTGCATCCTCCGGTATTTTTTCCCCGCCCTTGTTTGCTGCTTTCTTGATCTTGACTGACAAGGTATCGGGGCCAGTGGAAGATATTTTATAGTAGTATTGTGAATCGTCTGGCATTTGTGCAATACAATCGAAAGGATTTCCGGCAACAGGTTTTTCCTCTGTCAGGGTCTTCTTTTCCGGAGCAGTTTCGTATTCCTGTTCCCATGTCTCAATATCTTCATAGATATCATAGACATAATTCCCATCATCATCTGTTCCATAGTTATACGGATCCAGGTTTCCGTTTGCAACGTCTTCTTTTAGTTCATCCAGAGTTTTTTTAATTTCATCCTTTGTCTTCACATAATAACTATCCATGGTATAAAGTTTTGCCTCTGAGAAGAATGCGTTTGTAATACGGTCTAGAAGCTCCTGGGTAACTTCTGCCGCGGTGACAGAAATAGCAGATATCTTTTCCACTTCCGGAATTTCTACACTTGCATCTGTATTTACCACGAGTTTGGCACTGTCATCTTCCACATGGCTTTTATAATTTTGAGGAGCATCGATGAGATTCCTGATGGTTGTCTTTGACTCTGAACCGTCATCGTTCTTGCTTTCAGATGCTTCTCCTTTAGAACCGCTAACATCATCCGCTTCCGTATAAGCATCTACAGCTTTGCTCCCCTTCGGCTTTACCAAAGAAGAATCCGGGGTCTGTGCGCATCCTGTAAACATTCCAATACAAAGCACTATTCCTGCAAACTTTTTTATGTTTTTTCTCATTTCTGGTAATATCTCCTTTCTAAGATTGTTATAAGTATATCATCGAGCATTACACCAAATCTTTCGCGATTTGTAACTGATATGTAAACGTTAGTGTGATTACCAGAAAACAGAGACTGTAGTTCCCTTTCCCGGATTGCTTTCAATCTTCAGTTGGAAATCGTGCAGTTCTATAATTTTCTGACATAAAGAAAGACCGAGCCCTACACTTCCTTTTGCCCTGGAACGAGATTTGTCTACCATATAAAATGGTTCCGTCACCATTTCCAGATCCTCTTTCGGTATTCCCTTTCCAAAATCCTGAACCATCAGATGGTCTGGGGTTGCCTCAAGCACAATTTTAGATTCTTTCCTGGAAGCTTTGACTGCATTATCAATTAGATTTGTCACTACACTTATCATTAAGTCCTGATCAAACTTCTTTACCAATTCTTTTGGTTCACAAAATACATCAAGAGAGATGTTTTTTTCTTGAAGCCTGCAATCAATAAGTTCTTTTACTTCTTTCAGGAAGTTATCCACCTGTATTTCAGCTGGATTGAATGAGTCTTCCGAAGCTTCGTAGAGTCCGGTTAATTCCAGCATTTTCATAGAAAGTCTTGACAGCCTGCGACATTCATTTTCAATATAAATCAGAGCCTTCTCCTGCCTTTCTGGGGTTAGGCGCACAGTAAGCAATGTATCTGCATAGCCTATGATTGCAGTCATTGGGGTCTTCAGCTCATGAGCCAGACTTCCAATAAGCTGTTTTTGTGTCCGGTTTATGTTAGAAAGACTTTCAATTTGTTCTTTTATTTTACCTGTCATAAAATTAAAGGTTGCACCTATCTGCGCAAGTTCTGTATTTCCCTCTGACGGTACTTTAAAATCATAAATACCTTCAGAAACAAGAAGCGTAGCTTCTCTTAGGCCTGTAAGCGGTGCTGTGATTTTTCTAAGGCTCAAATAAAGGATAATTCCCATCACCACTATCAAAGATAAAGTAAATCCACCCGTCTGAAAAAACAGCAGATGACTTTTTTCTATTACATCTGTTATATCTTTATAAGTAACAATCTGATATCCCATATTTACATTGCCATAGTAAAATAACAAAAGTGTCCTTCCATTTATCTGACTGATCATAGGGCCATGACCATCACTGTTGCTGCCATGATCCACCATGTTTGCCTTACTTGCACATAATTCTCTTAACTTTTTTACATCGAATTCATAAACAGTTCCATTATAGGTCATTTTTCCATCAAGATATAAAACCGCGCTGTCATGAAAAACCTGCCGAAAAGCATAAGTAACTATTTGGGGGCGCATTTCGTTGTCGGCATTCTGTTTCTGATTGTCAGAAAGGCTTGTTTTATTTTCAAACTGTAAGATATTTGTTCTGAATATACTGCTTTCATAACTGTTGATATTCTGTATACTCTGATTTTTCCAACAATAAGTGGTATAGAGAAAGATCCCTGACGATGCCAACAGAATAATACATGTAGTCTGAAAAAAGATCTTTATTAAGAGTTTCATAAATCCACCTCAAGTCTGTAACCGATTCTGGGAATTGTTTTAATCTTATCCTGCCAGCCAAGTTTTTTCCTGATACGACCCACATGTGCATCCACAGTTCTTGTTTCTCCGCAGAACTCTTCATTCCACAGTTCCTGCAGAATCTGATTCCTGGTCAGTGCTTTATTCGGGTTTTTGGCGAACACCATGAGGCAGTTATATTCCATTGGCTTTAAATAGATTTCCATGCCCAATTTTGTAACAGTACGACTAGCAGTATCAATGATGACATCACCAATTTGAATCTGTTCTTGTACAGTGCCATTACGTTCCAGTACTTTTTCAAGACGGACCATCACTTCCAGCATTTCAAATGGTTTTACAATATAATCTTCCGCACCGTCTTTTAATCCCTTTATCTTGCTCGCGATATCTCCCTTTGCGGTAAGAAATATTACGGGGATTTCATACTGCTTCAGTTTCGGTAACAGGCTATAGCCGTCTCTTCCGGGAAGCATGATATCTACAAGTGCACACTGAAACGCATGATCTTGAATAATTGCTTCATATGCCTCATTTCCATCCAGATATCCTACTGTTTCATACCCTGCAATCTCCAGATTCATACACAGCAGGTCATTGATTGACATTTCGTCTTCTATCACAAGAATTCTTGCCTTCATAGTTTGTCACCTCACATGTTTTTATAAATATCTTTTCACAGGTTAATTATACATTAAATTCTATATTGCAGTTGTAACCGATTTGTAACAGCAAAAAAGGAAACTCATATAGTTTTCATTCACTATAAACCTTCCATATAAAAGAATCCATGTACAAAATAAGGGAATATATAAACAAAATGCATCAGTTAACAAACATCGGAAGAGGGGCATATCATTGTCCAATTGATATGCCCCCTCTTTGTCTGAATTACTGTTCCATTTTATAAATTTACGCATAATATTTCGTACTACGCCATGTTTCTATGGCTGAATCGAGCTAATAAGAACGTTACTGTTAATTGTGTTTATATCTACTTAAGGCACGAATCAGTTTTTCTGACTCCAGTGGTTTGGTAAGATAATCGTCCATTCCAGACTTCAGTGCTTTAGTCTTATCTTCTGTAAAAGCATTGGCGGTCATAGCTATAATCACAACAGCAGATGCATCACTTCTGTTCATTGTACGTATTTCTCTGGTAGCTTCCATGCCATCCATAACTGGCATCATAATATCCATCAGAATTACATTGACCTCACCAACACCTGATTTTGCAAATGCTTCAACAGCCTCCTTGCCGTTTGAAGCCCTTATAATTACTGCTCCTGCATTTGTCAGAAGGAATTCCGCAATTTCCATGGTGGATCTCACATGACTAAAGTCATATGCCCCTCAGTCGCTTTAAGCGACAAGGCTAAATATCGGCGGATACGCCTGTAACTTAGGATATGCGCAGTCATGCGCTTTTTTCCATGCCAGATATGGCAGGTTCCCACACCACAGGTAGTCCGCTGTATATCTGCCTGTGTTTATGCTGCTCTTAAGAGTTCCATTTCTAAAAATAGTTCTCTTAAGTCCGCATATACACATGAGATCCTACGCTTTACTGAAGGGACTTTTGCCTCCAGCAAAGACCTTTCCGTTACCGGAATGGGTTTTAAAAGTTCCCGTATAAAATATCTTGCTCCAATATTATAGGACGCTGAAAGATCACAGTTATATCTTTTTCCATTCTGGAATGTACATAAACTGTGATTGCCCGGATCGCGGACAACTGTTCCTGACCCATCATAGGCAAGCCTGCTGGTATTCCATGCACAGAT
>OIYD01000441.1_pt1 | contig 34144 bp, 28 predicted proteins | sample 1588141 | NCBI WGS metagenome assembly OIYD01 (sample SAMN03283259) | human gut metagenome | biome: human-associated habitat; material: feces | host: Homo sapiens | place: USA | collected 2013
GGATAAATCTTTTACAGAATGGGATTAGCCATCAACACGTTTTGTCCTATAACCCCATAAATAAAAGAGTTATTGTATCACAGAATTTTAAACCGTGGTACAATAACTCTTTTTAGTTGCCAGACATCCGTAAGAAGCTGACTTTGACCGGTTTGTATCTGCCGGTGTTTTATCGATATTCACCCATATAGAACAATGCAATCGTTCCAGGACCGGAATGTGCACCGATGGTTGAACCGACATAATTGATTAAGAAGCTGTCGATGCCAAAACGTTCTTTTACAAGATTTGCAACAAACTGTGCATCTTCTAAAGCATCACCATGGCTGATAAATACGATATCATTCTGGTCACGGTAGGAGCCCATCTGCTTTTCCATATTGTCAACCAGGGTAATCAGGGATTTTTTACGTCCACGAACCTTGGAAACCATAATAAGATGACCTTCATCATCTACATGAAGTACCGGCTTTAAGTTAATCATGGTACCAAGAACCGCAGCGGTTTTAGAAACACGTCCGCCTCTGTGAAGGTGGAACAAATCATCTACCGTAAAGTTATGTACTAGATGTAGTTTATTTTCCTCCAGCCATTTTACGGTTTCTTCTAAAGTGGCGCCATTTTCTTTCATCTGGACAGCTTTGTGAACCAGAAGTCCCTCTCCCATGGAAGCACAGAGAGAGTCTACGACAACGACTTTATGTGGAAAATTATCTTCTTCCATTTCACTTGCAGCAATTTTTGTACTGGAGTAGCTGCCGCTGAGTCCGCTGGAAAAGGCAATGTGAAGAATATCACAGTCATTTTCCGTGGCAATTTTTGTAAAGATTTCGCGGGCAGTTTCCGGGTTGACCTGAGAGGTGGTAGGCAGAGAGCCGGCGCGCATCTTTGCATAGAATTCTTTGACATCCATTGGATGTTCCCAGTCATAGGTTTTGCCGTCTATAGTATAAGTGAGTGACAGCATGCCAAGATTATGTTCTGCTACATAATCTGCCGGCAAATCTGCGGTAGTGTCGGTGGTGATAATGAATTTATTCATGTGTCCTCCTGTAGTTCTTATATAAAATTGTGGCATAAAATCATACCTTTTTTATTATAGCATAATGAAAAATGAAAATGTAAAATTTTTATAAAAATGAAAAAATATATTTACAAAAAAAGAAAAAGCAGGTATGATTAAAACCATCTTATTTATCTTTTTTTATCCGGGAGTTTCCTCCCAAATATTCCAAACAGTGAAACGAAATTCAGTATGGAAAGGGGTTTTCTTATTTGAAAGAAATTTTTGAACAGTATGGTGGGGTAATTATAACAGTAGTTGCGATTGCAGCATTAGCAGCACTTGTGACAGCAATTATGGGAAATGGAACCAGTGGTCCCGTTTATGATGCATTTAAGAACTTAATTGATAACTTTGGAAATAACATCGGAACACCATAGGAGGGGGATGACTTGGACAGACAGGAACTGGGTATCCGGATGGAGCCGGATTATTTTGGTCCCCTTTGGCGTTATGTCCGGAATGATAAGATTACAGATATTGACTATAACGGAAACCAGTTGTGGATTACAGATGTAGAAAATGAACGATATCTGATTCGAAGCCATGGCATTACAGAGAAGTTTGTAGAGCAGTTTTCCCATCGGATTGCCAATGAAGTGAGCAAGCCTTTTAACAAGAAAAATAATTTGTTGGAGGCGGAGACCGACACGCTGCGTATCAGTATTGTGCATGAATCTGTTGCCATATCCGGCAGGAGCATCTGCATCCGTAAATCAATGCCAATGCTGCGTATGCAGGTAAAAAAGATGGTGGAGGATGAGTATGTAGCTGTTCCGGTATTAGAATTGCTGACCAATTGTGTGGCTGCAAAAATGAATTTTGTCTTTTGTGGAGAACCGGGGGCGGGAAAGACAGAATGTGCAAAATTTTTCTCGCAGTTTATTCCGGCAGGAGAGCGTGTCATTACAATAGAGGATAATCCGGAATGGCATTACAGTCAGATTAATCCCGGAAAAGATTGTGTGGAACTGCGAATTAATCCGGATTTTGATTATACCAAAGCCATTAAGACATGTCTCAGACAGAATCCATCCTGGATTATGTTATCGGAGGCACGTTCTACGGAAGTAAAGTCTTTGCTGGAATGCTGGTCTACCGGAATCCGTGGATTTACCACTCTTCATACGGATGATGTGCGTAAAATTCCGGATCGTATTTTAAATATGATGGAGAGCCGTATGGATGCAGACCGCATGGAAAATGATGTATACAGCTATGTTGATGTTGGAATTCTGTTGCGGAAGAAAATGAGTGCAGAAGGAAAATTGTATCGTTATATAGACCAGGTCTGTTTCTTTGTAAGAGAAGAAGGAAGAAATGAAATACATATGCAGGTGGTGGATGGCAATCTTATGGTGAGAGAACTTCCCAAAGGGCTGATTGCGCGTATGAAGCGGCATGGAATTTCCGAGCCATTTGATAATCCGATGATACAACATCGTCTGGAAGGAGAAGGATATGAAAAAGAATGAGCGTTTCGTTGCCTATGGAGGCTGTTATGGATTATTGCTGCTGGCAGCATTTTTATTACAGCTTAAGTGGCAGGGATATATCTGCTGCAGTATTGTATTTGTTCTTGTTATGTGGCGTATGGATAAAGTGTTGAAGGAAGAAAAGAAGCAACAGACCCGTCTGCAGGAAGCAGAATTGTATATGGAGCAGATGCTGTATGCATTTTTGCAGAATCCGAAAATCTTATCTGCACTGGAGACAGTTTGTGTATTGTTTGAACCGGGGACCATGCGAAAACAGATAGAAACTGCAATCTTTCATTTACGAAAAGAATATGACAGCAATATGAAAGAAGAGTTAGATGCGATTGAGCAGCAGTATGAGAATCGCAGAATGAAAGAGATTCATGCGTATTTTCTGATGGTAGAACAGTATGGCGGAGCATACGAGACAACGGTGGAATTGCTTTTAGAGGATTTGCAGAAGTGGATGGAACGGGTCAGACTGCATCAGCAGGACTGTAAGAAATATCGAAGAAATGTATTCTTAGCGGTGGGTTTATCCATTCTGGTATGCGCAATAACGAATCATTTGCTGCCAAAAGATATTGAATTATCGCAACTTTGGGTTTGCCAGATTGCATCAATTCTTTTTCTGTCCTTGGATATGCTGATTTGCTTCCGGGCAATGAAGCGTACCTGCTGCAACTGGTTGAAGGAAAGGGAATTTTATGGAGAAGGGGATGAAAAGAAATATCGTTATGTGCAGTTCCATAAAGGCGTGCGCAGTAATTTCTACCGGAAGTATCTGAGAAAGAAAATGGAAAAGGAATTTCCGCAGTGGTTAATGGACATTTCTTTATTGCTTCAGACTGAAAATGTGCAGGTGGCATTTTATCGTATCCGGCCGCAGACACCGGAGGTTCTAAGACCGGCAGTGGATGATATGCTGGAAGAACTTTCACAGAATCCGGAGAGTCTGGAACCATATCTTAATTTTTTAAAAGATTATGATTTACCGGATGTGCATTCTGCTATGCGGATGTTGTATGCATTATCCAACGGCGGATATGGAAACAGTGAAAAGCAGTTAAGTCAGATTTTAAAACGGAATCAGGAACTTTTAGATAAGGCAGAAAGAGAACAAAATCAGGATTCACTGGCTGGATTATATGCATTGTTTTTAGCCCCGGCATTGACTGGAGCAGGAAAAATGATGATTGATATGACGGTATTTCTGGTGGTATTTTTAGCAAGCGTACATAGATAGGGGATTAGATGGAACAGGTAATAAAAACATATCTTGGAATATTTCTGATGATGCTGCTGTCAACAGTTGGAATAGGTATTGTTGCAGCAGAAGCGCAGATTTGTCAGGCAAGAAATTTTAAATCGAATGTGGTAGTGGAACTGGAAAACAGCAATTATAACCGGGAAGTAATAAATGCCTGTATAAAGCAGGCTGATGAACTGGGCTATCAGCTGCAGGTTAATTTATATGAGGATTCCGGAGCTGTAACTGTATGTGAAAATGGAAATGTGCCGTCCGTGGAAAAGGAGGTAACCATGGCGGAGGTGATATTGCATTACGCATACCGGATGGGACCATTTCACAGTAAAACGGAGCATAGTATCCGGGGATTTGGAAGGTAGATTTATGAGAAAAATTATGGAGGATTATGGACAGGCAATCATCTATGCAGTACTTGGAAGTGGTTGTATCGGAGTGTTGTGGTATTTGCTTGGTTATGTCCGGTAAGGGGATAAAAATGCATTTTTTTATGGAAGAATATGGTGGACTTGTGATAACGGTTCTGGCAGTCATTGTTATGACAGGAATTTTATTTGGACTGTTTTCACAGGGAGGTTATCTTTATGAAATGATAAGCAGGGCACAGGGGGCATTGGGGTAAAACAAATGAAAACATTATGGAAAGAATATGGACAGACAGTAATTACTGTATTAGTGGCGGCAATGTTACTGATATTATGCTTATGGGGATTTCGCATAATTGGAAGTGGGATGGAACGTCTGGCAGCGGGTGCAGATGTTGGAAATAATATGGACGGAAAAATGTTAAAAGATATTCATAGCCGTCAGGTTCCGGTGATTATTTATGAAGATAATCGCATCTTAACGATTGCAGATAAGATAGCGTTATCAGAACTGTTTCACGCAGTGGATGCAGATGGAAAGGAACTTAAGATTGAGATAACTGATATCAGAAATCAGGCAGGAAAAACAGTAGAAGATATTTATGAAAAGGCAGGAATCTATGAAATAGAGGTGCGGGCAGAAGATGCATATGAAAAGCAGACGGTTTCCCGTTTCCGGATTCCGGTAAATGGAGGCGGTATATGAAACATATGGTATTTGGGGTATTGTCCGGCGGCATTGTCATACTTTTTGTAGTGATGCTACTGACCATGCAGCATAAGAATGTGCGAAAAGAAGAATTAGAACAGAGTCTTACCGAAGCAATGGAAACAACATTGCAGATGGTACAGGCGGATGCAGACAGAGATTATACTTCCGAAGATATGAGGACATTACTGATTCGAAATCTGGTTCCGCAGATGAATTCCGATTCAGAATTAACTGTTCGGATGATTGCAGCAGATGCAGAAAAAGGATTACTTTCTGTGGAAGTGGAAGAGCATTTTTCTTATCCGGGTGGGAAAATGGGCAGTATAAAGTGCTGCCGTACAATTCTTACAGATGACGATGGGAATGGAGAAGAAACGGAGAAAGGGGAAAAAGAAGTGGCAATGCAGACGGTAATCTTTTATCGCTCCAGGGAAGAAATGGAACAGGGAAAATCTTATTATAAGAAGCTGGAAATACAAAAGGGGGATTACTGTACTTCTCCGGCAGAACCGGTTTGTGATGATCTGAAAAAGAAGTTTTTAGAGTGGCGGGACAGCAAGGATTATCTCGCGGATTTTACACAGTGTGTAGAAGAAAATCAGACATATTATGCAGTATTTGAATAGGGGGTAAGCATGAAAAAGAAGGTGCGAAAGGGAGTATGCCGTTTCCTTTGCGGATGCATGATTCTTTTTATGAGTCCGTGCAGTATTCAGACGATAAGTGCGGAAACGGTAGAAGAAACTGAGGTGGCAGAATCTGAAAAAACAGAAGTATTAGAAGCAGAAGTATTAGAAACAGAAGTATTAGAAACAGAAGACACCAAGAAGTTGGAAGAAATGCCGGATGAATTGACTTCATCTGTTTACGGAAGTGCGCAGACCTGGTATCCGGAAACTTCTGGGTATTTCATATTGATAGTTCGTGACAATGCAGGTGGAAGAACGGCTCGTTACCGGATTGACTGTAATATAGGGGAACGTCATTCCAATGGGATTAATTATCGAATCTATTATAAAATGTATCTGATTGGGGGAGACGAGCTTGGCATTACATTAGAAGATAGGGAATATTATACCAGACATGATAATGCAACTTCTGAAATAGGAGCAAGGGAATATCATCTTCCGGTTACGTTTCGTCTGCCGGAGCTGGGGCATCATTTTGAAGGAGTGTCTACCAGCAACTGCTATCAGACATACTTTGAGAGTATGGAAGAGGAAACCTGTAGTTTTGTGGTGGACACCAATGGATGTGGAATGACACCCTGGGGAGATGATGGAGCATGGCATAATGATAATATCGAAGTAAATTATCTCGAAAATCGTTATACCATTCATTATGATGGAAATGGAGCTACCAGCGGAACTGTTGCTTCTCAACCGGATGTGCTGTATGGAAAACAGATTCAATTGCAGCAGAATCAGTATAAGAAAGAGTATACAGTAACCCTGGATGGAAATGGTGGAACATCTGAGACAGAGAAACTTACTGCGGAAAGCACCTTTGCCGGGTGGGAAGATCATAACAGTTTTTATTATAACGGAATAGAATTTCCATGGTATGCATTTGATGCCTCCTGTTATGCAAAAGCAAATCAGGATTTACTGGAAAGTTTCGGGTTTAATAAGGCAGCATTAGTAAAACATTTCTATCAGTATGTGATACAGGGCAGGGAACGAAGAATATCAAGTCCATATTTTCGATTGACGGATTATATGAAATATGGAGGGGAAGATTTAAAACAGGCATTTGGCAGCCGGCGTGAGTCATATTTGTTACATTGGATAAATTATGGATATAATGAGCATAGAGTGGGGATAGGCACAATCGGTGTGCCGGAAGCGTTATCGGAACTTTCTGTATATGAAGATAAGGCACAGGTATTAAATTTATCTTCAAAACATAAGGGAGAGGTTCTATTAAAGGCACAATGGAAGGATGCAGAAGTAATACTTCCATCCGCAAAGCGAAGTGGGCATACGTTTGCTGGCTGGGCAGACCGGAAAGATGCGAAAGAGCCGGTATATAATTCAGGAGATAAGGTAGTGGTAACGGAGAATCAGACCTTTTATGCCATCTGGAAGAAATCAAAGCCACCGGTTATAGAGCGGACGGTATCGATTCAGAATGGAACGGATGGATTCTATACATATGCCTTTGTACGGGATGGAGGAGATGGAATTAAAAAGACTGCTTTTGCGGTGTGGAGTGAAAACCAGGGCCAGGATGATTTGACGGCAGAATGGCAGATGTCAGAATTAGGAGAACAAGGGGACTATTTTATAGAGGGGCAAAACTACAATTACCGTTATTATACCTCTGCTGTAAAACATAAGAATGAATATGGAAGGCATCTGATTTCAATTTATGCATATGACGGTCTGGATGGCTATGCAACAGCAGATACGGATTTTTGCTATTGTTTTCCAATCATTTTTGTTGGAAATGGAGGTCTTATCGATGGAGAAGAGACAAAGCAGGAGAGCCGATATTATGGGACACTCTATGGAGAAATGCCAGACGCCGTGCGGGAGAACTTCCTTTTCTTAGGATGGAGCACAGAGCCGGATGCAGAACAGGACAAAGGGGAAGATAAAAAGCCGGATGTAATATGGCAGGAAAAAGAACTTATCGGGGAAGAAGATGTTTTTTGCCATGCAGGGGAACAGAGATTATATGCACAGTGGGATGAGAGTCCTGTTATTGAGGCAAAAGATCAGTATTATAGTTTGACGGATGCAAGAAGCGGCAGGATTACAGAGAAAATGCTTTTGCAGCAGGCATGTGCAAAGGACAGAGAAAACAGCTCAGAAGATGACCCGGATGGTATCTTAAAGAGTGGAGTAGATGAAGAAAAGAATACTGTTTTTTGCGTGGAAGATTATACGGAAGAAGAGTGGAAGAACTTTGCGCATGAAGGAACCACCACGATTACTTATTATGCAAAAGATGCAGTTGGCAATGTCAGCAGAAAACAGGTTATCGTTTATCTGGTGGATACTACTTCGCAACAGGTGGAGGACAAAGAAAAAACGTTTCGATTTATCAGTGAAAAATATCTTGATACCATAACACAGGATTCTATTTGGAGGAGAGAAGAAAATTACAGACAGTTAGAAGAGGCATTGCAAAGGAATACGGCTTTAGAAGTCTGGAATTTATCACATCAACAGATGAATGAGATGAAAGAATATGAATTGCAGCATAATACCGGGAAAATGACGGAAATAGAGCGTTTTCGGAACAAATTTATCCATTGTATCGGTGAAAATACCGAAATTTAGAAAGAAAGAAGAAATTGGTTGCACAATAAAAATAACTTATGGTATAGTTGGAGAAAAGTGAAAGGAGTTATGAAAAATTGAATCCAAAGAAAAAAATATTGATTTTATCAGGCTGTCTGCTTACAGTGGCAGCTGTAGTTGGTGGTACATTTTTCGTACAGAAGAGCAGTAATCATGTTTTAAACAAAACATCCATAGGAAAATTCCACGAAGCAGAGGCGCATACTGCAACAGGAGTTGTAGTATGTAAGGCGGAAGCATTGCAGGAGGTATTTCAGCAGAAGAAAGAAGAGGTTCTGTTGGCAAAGCAGGAAGTGCCGGATGAATCCGATGGAAAGAATGAGAAAACCGATAAAAAGGGAACACAGGAAGTGACGCCGGGAAAGGGAACAACAGAGCCGGCATCAACTGCAGGAGGGCAGGTCCCTTCAGCTCAGGAAAACGCAACGACATCCGGGGGACAGGAACCTGCCGGTGGAACTCCGGCAGCACCATCAGAGATGCCGTCAGCACCATCAGAGACACCGTCGGAAACTCCGGCAGCACCATCAGATACACCGTCAGAAACTCCGGCAACGACACCGACAGAACAGCCGGCAGAGGAAACAAAACCAGCAAATCCATGCCCGTATCCGCTTTGGACAGTGATGAGTTTTGATGATGGAACTATGGGATATTACTGGCCGATGGATTATGATATTGCAGATGCAGTAAGAGTGGACAATGAGCTGTATGAATTACATTATACCAGACTGGTAAGTACAACTTTTGTGGGAAATTATGATGGCGCATATCATGTAAGATTAAGTAAATTCAGTTATCATATTCCGTATGCAGATGACTGATGATAGAAAAAGAAAGGTATATCGAAAACTCCCTAAGGAGTTTTCAGATATACCTTTTCGATTCTGTTCTTATCCATTTTTTCAACCCGGAGCAGGATTCCATTTTCTGTGGTAATGGATTCTCCCTCGTCCGGAAGATGGTCTAAATGTTCTAAGATATAGCCGCCAATAGAATCATAATCTTCTGACTCTAAATGAATCCCCAGTTTTTCGCACATATCATAAAGGTTCATGGAACCATTGACCAGGTATTCTTTTTCACTTAAAGCAGTAATATCAGCTTCTTCATTGGCATCATATTCGTCATGAATTTCGCCTACAATTTCCTCTAATAAATCCTCTAAAGTAACAAGACCGGCAGTTGCACCATATTCATCTAATACGATAGCAATGTTGAGGGAAGAAGCCTGCATTTCTTTTAATAATTCAGCAGTGTTCTTATGCTCATATGTAAAGAACGGTTCCCTCATAATAGAGCGGATGGAAAAATTCGTCCGGTCATCATAGAGCAATAAATCCTTTACATTTAAAATACCAATGACATTGTCCGTGGTATCTTCATATACTGGTAATCTTGTATATTTGGCTTCCCGGAAAATCTCTAATAATTTTTCATAGCTGGCATTGACATCTACGAAAGTCATATCTATACGGGGAACCATAATTTCTTTTGCTTCAGAATCAGTTAAATCGAACACATTATTAATCATATCGCGTTCTTCATTCTCAATAACACCGGATTCGTGACTGACATTTACGATAGTACGAAGCTCGGCTTCTGTCATGGTCTGCTTCTTGGCATCAGGATTAATATGCAGGAGCTTTAAGAAACCATGAGAAAGCATATTAATAATAAAGATGACAGGAGTAAGAACCTTCATAAGAAAGCTGATAACTCCGGAATACGCCAATGCCAGTTTTTCGGAATGTATGGTAGCAATTGTTTTTGGAGTGATTTCGCCGAAAATCAGAATCAATACAGTTAAAATTCCGGTTGATATTCCGGCAGCAACACTTCCGAAAATTCGGATGGCAAGTGCTGTGGAAATAGCAGAGGCGGATAAGTTTACAATATTATTTCCGATTAAAATAGCGCTTAACATCTTAGATGAATGATCCGTGATAGCAAGCACGCGCTTTGCCCTTACATTTCCTTCATCTGCCAAAGTCCGCATCTTAATCCGGTTAACGGTTACAAGGGCAGTTTCAGCAGAAGAAAAGAATGCTGATAAAAGAATCAGTATGACAAGACTTACTAATTGGATGATATCTGTTCCACTCAAATTAGTCCACCTGCAGATTGGAATAGTAATCCGTAAGAGCACTTAAATCTACCTCTGTATAGGATACCGGTTTATTTGCTTCATGGTTTTTATAAATGGAGAAGCCTGCCCAGCCTATGATAAGTGCAATGACAACAACGGTAGCGGTATAACCCAGATAACGCTTGCATTTCTCCTGTTTCATTATTTTTTTACGATTTTTCTTTTGTTCTTTATAACGGTCAACTTTTTCCTGACTCATAAGAAATCTCCTTGCAATTTTTTTTGTAATAATGGTATTATACACCATGTAGGAATAAAATTGAACAAAAAATTCAAAAACTAATAGAAAACTAATAGAAAACAAAAAAATAGAAGAAGGAAAGAAAAATGAAGCAGGGAATAATTTTTGATATGGATGGAACACTGTGGGATTCTACAGTCGGTGTGGCAGAATCCTGGAATGAAATATTAAAACAGGAAAAAGTGAACCGTACACCTCTGACTGTAGAGGATTTTCGTGGAATCATGGGAAAAACAATGGATGTTATTGCAGCAAAATTTTTCCCAGATATGCCGGAAAAAGAGCGGATGGAACTTTTAGATAAATGTGGCGAATATGAAAATGAATATCTGTCCGAGCATGGTGCAGTGTTATATCCGGGTGTGGAAGAAACCTTTGCAAAGCTGAAGGAAAAATATGAACTTTATATTGTAAGCAATTGTCAGAGCGGATATATCGAGGCTTTTCTTTCTTATTATAACTTAGGAAAATATATTTCTGATATAGAATGCTATGGAAATAATGAAAAACAGAAAGAAGATAATATAGCCCTGGTAGTATCCCGGAATGCACTTACCGATGCAGTGTATGTGGGAGATATCCAGAGCGATTACGAATCCAGCAAAAAGGCAGGAGTCGCTTTTATCCATGCAGCATATGGATTTGGCACAATTGATGATGAAGTACCGGAAATTGAAAATTTGTCACAGCTTCCGGAAGTGGTAGAAAAAGTATTTGCCGGAAAATAATTAAAATAGAAAACAGGAAACGAATGTAGAAATAAGAGAAAAAGAGTCTTGGTTGTTTGAAAAGAACGAAGCAGGGCTCTTTTTTAGTTGCCCGCATTCGTAAAAGGCTGCCAGTGACAGGTTTTATAGGTTGACAAATAATATTATATGATATATAGTATTGAATATAAAATAGTAATGCATTAAAAATAATATTATATTTATGAAAATCTGGAGGGAGTGATTGCATGGTATTTAATACAGGCGCGGCACTTCTGGATGCAATTGTTTTAGCTGTAGTATCAAAGGATGAGGAAGGTACTTATGGTTATAAGATTACGCAGGATGTGCGGAAAGCCATTGAAGTGTCAGAATCAACGCTGTATCCGGTGTTGCGAAGATTGCAGAAGGACGGTTGTCTGGAAGTATACGACAGAGAATGTGGGGGCAGAAATCGAAGGTATTATAAGATAACTGGGAATGGAAATGAAAGATTAACATATTATCGGAAGGAATGGGAAAATTATTCTTCGAAAATAACAGAATTATTTTCCGGAGAGGAGAAGATATGAACAGACAGGAGTTTATGAGAAGGCTGGAGCAGTTATTAGAAGGAATTCCGGAAGAGGAAAAACGGGAAGCAATTGCATACTATACCAGCTACTTTGAGGATGCAGGAGAAGAAAATGAAGAGAAGATAATCCGGGAATTAGAATCTCCGGAAAAAGTGGCAGCAACCATCCGGGCAGATTTCCCAGGATGCAATAATAGTGAGACAGCATCTTCCGGTAATCAGCAGGAATCATCGGAGGACTATTTGGAATTGCAGTCGGCTGTGTGATCGGCGGAATAGCGGTAGTAGGTGTAGCAATTACAATTTTGGTAACAGGCGTAATTTCCTTAGGTTTTATTTCTATGGCAGCCGGACTTCTGATGCTTGCAATTGGATTATGTGCGGCCGGACTTCTGGTTCTGGTATGTGGAAAGTTTCTTCCATGGTTTGCAAAAGGAATTGCAAAATTATGGCAGTCACTGTTTAAGAAGAAAGGGGGAGCTTGCGCATGAAAAAAACATTAAAAATTATTTTTGGTATCGCATTAGGCTGCTTTCTTTTAGGCTGCGTGGTATTAGGAATTGGAATTGCAACCGGTGGAACCATGCGGGAATTTGTAGAAGCAGTGCAAAATAATAAATTTGCATTTCATTGGGATGTAACTGACTGGGAAGGACAGGATAAAGGAACAGCCAGTACAGAAGAGACTGCATTTGCACCGGAAGATGTGAAATCACTTGATATCGATATGGATGCAGGAATGTTGAAAGTAGTCAAAGGAAAAGGCAAAGAGATTAAGGTAATAACAACTTCTAAAAATGCTGAGGTAGAGACTGCATTGGAAGATGGAACTTTAATAATCAGCGAAAACTTCCATGCAGCATATTGGGGCGATGGAGTGCATCGTTTACAGGTGGTTATTGAAGTGCCGGAACAGCTTGAGTTAGAGGAACTTTCAGTTGAAGTAGGAGCAGGAGATATTGATATAAAAGAAGGACTGTTGACGACAGCATATGCAAGCTTTGATGTGGATGCCGGAAATCTTGATTTTGCCGGTGAAGTAAAAGGTGATTTAGACGCCAATTGTAATGTGGGAAATATGGAATTGAAATTAACCGGAGAGCAGCAGGATTACAATTACAGTTTAAGCTGTGGTGTTGGTTCTATAAAAGCAGGAGATATTTCTGTTGCCGGACTTGGCAGAGATGACGAAATCGACAATGGTGCAGATTATGATATGGATATAAACTGTGATGTGGGAAATATTGATGTGATTTTTGAAAAACGATGAGAAACACGCTTTGTGGGCTGCCAGCATAAAAATGATAGCAGATAATGTGAAAAGACATTGCCTGCTATCATTTTTTATAAAATTATTTACTTGGAAACCCACTCATTTACATCATTGATTTTACTTAAAACCGGGAGCAGAATCAGGCAGAGAATAATGCCGACAACACCCTGGACGATATTGAATGGAATACCTGCAGCAGAAGAAGCAATTCCGGTAGCAAGAGCAGCGGAGGAGAAAGAACCGCTGGCAAATGCAGCAAGACCTGCTTCAAACAGGAAGTAGCCGAGTACCATAAGAGCCTCACCTACGATACCGCCGATAACAACGCGGACACTGCGGTTAGCTTTGGAAGAAATGCTAAGACGCAGTTTGTGGAACAGAAGTCCGGCGATGCATGCAGTTAGAGCCTTGATGATTAAAGTGGCAGGAGCCCAGGTCATATAGCCGGAGAAAATATCAGCAAACATGGAGCCGATACCAGCGGCAAGTGCACCAATTCCAGGTCCTAAGATAATACCACATAGGAGTACAAGTCCGTCTCCTAAATGAATATATCCAAAAGTTGGTGTGGGAATCTTAATAATCATAGTTGCAATGCAGGTAAATGCAGCAAGCAGGGCCGCAGTAACCATTTTCTTTGTATTTTTCATAATAAAGTAAATCCTTTCTCTGGTATGTGATCTGCAAATCGTTTTCCCTATCATATGTAAAATGTGGTTTGATTAAAATAGCCAGATATAACAAATATGACCATGCCAGTTTGAAGGCAAAAGGAGTATACAAATTTTTACGATTGCCGAAATGCTCATTCATTGGTAAAATAGTCACGGAAACATGACTACAAAAAAGGAGATAAAATAATGAAGAAAGAAGTCCGGATTGCATTATATATAGTTTCTATAGTGTGTGTGATTCTGCTGGGTGCAGCAATGATATATGCAGCCCATCATGGTGGAAGCATCCGCCAGAAGGACAGCCGGCAGACTGCCGCAACAGCAGGGACAGAAGCTGCAGAAGACAGCAAGGATAAAAATGGAGAATACGATTTAAAGACCGGTGATAAAACTGACGGTAAAAATGATGCGGAAGCCGGAAAGGATGCAGCTTCTGAAGATGCAGATAAGAAGATTGGGAAAAACACGGAAACAACAGATGTAACAGAAGATACAACACTGATGTTTACCGGAGACGTACTTTTTGCCAATTCTTTTAAAACAAACTATGATGCCGGAGGCATAGACGCTGTCATAGATAATGGCATGAAAGAGCTGCTTGTAAATGCAGATATTACCATGGTAAATGAAGAATTTCCGTTTAGTAACCGGGGCACCCAGATGGAGGACAAGCAGTATACCTTCCGCACAGACCCATCCTATGCAGCCGCATTAAAGGAAATGGGCGTGGACGTGGTCACTCTGGCAAATAATCATATCCTCGATTATGGAAGGGAAGCATTGAGTGATACTTTTACAACATTAGATGGACAGGGCATTTTATATGCCGGAGCAGGGGACAGCGTAGAGCGGGCGCAGGAAGTGCAGGTAATAGAAGTAAATGGGAAAAAGTATGGATTTCTTGCAGCATCCCGTGTACTTCCGGTTGCCGGCTGGAATGTAGAAAGCGCAGTACCGGGAGTCCTTTCTACTTATGATGAAACGCGGTTTGTCAATGCCATTGCCGAAGCACGCAGTCAGTGTGATGTGCTGGTGGTTTATGTCCACTGGGGCTTGGAACATCAGGAAAAACCTGAGGCATATCAGAGAACACTGGCACAGAAATATATTGAAGCCGGTGCAGATGTAGTGTTTGGTGCACATTCCCATTGTCTGCAGGGCATTGAATATATCGATGGAAAGCCGGTGTTTTACAGCCTTGGCAATTTTGTTTTTGGCAGCAGCATTGAGCGCACCATGGCAGTGGAAATGGTAGTGGATAAGGATGGTGCAATTTCTTATAAGCTGGTGGGAGCAAAGGCAGAAAATGGAAATACCAGACAGATGAATGAATTAGAACAGCAGCAGTTGAATGACTATATCAACAGCATTTCCTTTGGCGTAACGGTGCAGGATGACGGAACCGTAACACCACAATAAGAGACAGCAGAGTATGAAACAGTATTGGTACAATAAGCTGAAAAGAAGTGCATAAAAATACAGGATTGCGATAGAGTAGTAATAAAAGAAATTGCCGGGAGATGGAATGAACAGTTCGAAACGGGAAAACTTACTGAATCTGGCACTGGATGCAACGGAAGAGGAAAGACTGCAGTCCTTAAACTTAAATGTAGGATATCAGGAAGAAACGGACACATGGGAAGTCATTGTAAAATATACCGGAAGTCTCAGAAAATTAGAGGAGATATTTCCGGATATTGAAGTTACAGAACTGAGCAATGAATATGCAGTTATCCGGCTGCCGGAGGCTTTGATGGATGCGGTAACAGACCGGACAGAAATTGAATATATGGAAAAACCAAAGAGGCTCTTTTTCTCTGTACAGCAGGGAATCAGAGCCTCCTGCCTTACGTCCCTTTATACAAGAAAAATGGGGTTAGGGGAAACGGGATTGAGTGGGAAAGGTGTGATAACGGCATTTTTAGATAGTGGCATCGATTACAGACACCCGGATTTTAGAAAGGAAGATGGAAGCAGCCGGATTCTGGCAATCTGGGATCAGACCATTGCAGGAAATCCACCGGCGGGATTCCGGCTTGGAACGGAATACGACAGGGACATAATCAATGAAGCATTGCAGCAGGAGGATATACAGGAGGGGTACCGTATCTGCCCCAGCCGGGATTTATCCGGGCACGGAACCCATGTGGCAGGAATCGCAGCGGGAAATGGAAGATCATCCAATGAAAGAAACCGGGGCGTGGCATATGAAAGTGATTTGCTGGTGGTAAAGCTTGGCACACCGGGAAAAAATTCCTTTCCAAGGACAACAGAGCTGATGCTTGGAATGGATTATATTCTCCGGAAAGCACTGGAACTTAAGCAGCCGGTGGCAGTAAATATAAGCTTTGGCAATACCTATGGTTCCCATGATGGAACCTCTCTTCTTGAAACCTATTTATCTGATATGGCAAATTACTGGAAATCGGTTCTGGTGATTGGCACCGGAAATGAAGGCAGTGCCAGAGGGCATACCTCCGGGCAGCTTGTAATGGGAAGAGAACAGGAAGTGGAATTCGCAGTAGGAGAATATGAGCCTGCGTTAAGCTTACAAATCTGGAAATCCTATGCGGATATTTTTTCCATCCGGATTACGCATCCCAGTGGGAAAACGGTGGGGATTATCCGGCAGCTGCAGGGCCCCCAGAGATTTACTATCGAAGGAACGCAGGTTTTATTATATTTTGGAGAACCAAGCCCTTTTAGTACTTTTCAGGAAATCTATTTTGATTTTCTTCCGGTGGAAAATTATATCGACAGCGGAATCTATAAAATAACGCTGATACCGGAAAAGATTGTAACCGGGGCCTATAATATGTGGCTGCCTTCCCTTGCGGTCATCGGAGAAGCAACCGGATTTTTATATCCCACAGAAGAGACAACGCTTACAATTCCATCCACTGCCTATAAGGTAATTTCGGTGGGGGCCTATGATGCAAGATATAATCAGGTGGCAGCCTTTTCCGGGAGAGGGTTCACCAGAGAGACTAATCAGGTGAAACCGGACATCTGTGCGCCAGGGGTGGACATTGAATCCTGTGCACCGGGCGGCGGTTATACCGTACGAAGCGGAACTTCAATGGCAACGCCATTTGTAACCGGGACGGCAGCACTTTTTATGCAAAGGGGAATTGTAGAGAAACATGATGCTTTTTTATATGGGGAAAAAATAAAAGCATATCTCATCCGGGGAGCAAGACCACTGCCGGGATATTCTTTTTTCCCAAATCCAAGGCTGGGCTGGGGTGTATTGTGTGCAGCGGACAGCCTGCCATCGGATGCCGGATGAATACGGTTGTGCTTTTATGACACTTTTCTGAATAAATATTGTAAAAAACGATAATTTGATGTACAATTAAATAATGCAGGAAGGAATGTATAGACAGAAAAATATATATTTTTTGGAGGGGCTATGCAGGAGAAGAATACGCTGGATGAATTGTTTAAAGGGAAAAAAGGATTTGCGGAATGTTACCAGACTCTGCAGTTATTAAGTGAAAGTACCGATGATTATTTATTTCTGGCAGATTTAAAAGAGGGTAAATTTTATTTCGCCAGCAATGATATATCAAAGAGATATGCATTGCGCATGGATGAAAACAACAGCTGCGGCATAGATGACTGGAAAGATATTGTATATGAAAGAGACTTAAACCAGTGGGTTAATGATATGGAATCTATCTGCTCTGGAAAAAGCCTGATACATGATTTGGAATACCGGCTGGTAGACAGAAACAGCAATCTGGTCTGGATCAGCTGTCGTGGGAAAGCTGAACTGGATGAGACCGGGATTCCTTATGTAATGGTGGGAAGAACATCAGATACTGTCCTTTTGGGAAAGACAGATTCACTTACCGGACTTTTTAATAGTACTAAATTAATGGAACATCTGGATGAAATGCTGAACAGCAGAAAAGAAGGTGTTTTGCTTGTCCTTGGTGTGGATAATTTTAAAAATATCAATACGAAATATGGAAGAGGCCATGGTAATTTTATTTTAAAGAGGATTGCGGCTCTTCTGGAAAATAGTATTGATGAAAACATAAAAATTTATCGTCTGGATGGTGACCGGTTTGCAGTTAATTTTGTGGGATATGATATGGAGGCTGTGCGTGAGGTATACCAGAATATACAGATGAAGATGATGGAGAACTGTACCTTTTCAGCAGGTGCAGTCTGCTATCCGATGTCCGGAATCAAGGATGCCAATACACTGTTTAACTATGCGGAAAGTTCTCTGGACCGTGCCAAGAAGAGCGGTAAGAACCGGTTGATTCTTTTCTCAGCAGAAGATTATGAGAAACAGTTGTCGGTTATTGACTTAACAGAAGAAATCAGAAAGAGTATCCGCAACCAGTGTGATGGATTTTATCTTCTCTTCCAGCCACAGATTGGGATGAGTAATTATGAAGTAGTGGGAGCAGAGGCACTGCTCCGTTTCCGCTCAAAATATCATGGGGTGGTGTCACCAAATCTTTTTATTGGAATATTAGAGCAGAGCGGAATGATTGTGCAGGTGGGAAAATGGGTATTAAAGGAAGCCATTGCCCAGTGTGCAAAGTGGCGGCGTTATAATCCGGAATTCCGTATGAGTATTAATCTTTCTTATATACAGTTACAGCAGCCGGATTTAAGCCAGTACATTTATGATTTATTAGAACAGGAAGGAATTCCCGGAGAAGCTATTATTCTGGAACTGACAGAAAGCATGCAGTTACAGGATTATACCAAATACAATCAGTTATTTTATCAGTGGGGCAAGCGTGGTATACAGATTTCCATGGATGATTTTGGAACCGGATATTCCAGCTTAAGTTATCTTAAGAGTCTGGCAATTGATGAGATTAAAATTGACCGCTGCTTTGTCAGCCGGATTAATATGAGTGCATACAATTACCGGCTTCTTCGTAATATTTTGGAACTGGCAAGAAGTGCACAGATCCGGGTAGTATGTGAAGGGGTAGAAACACCGGAGGAATTACAGACACTTGCAGAGCTTGCACCTGAAGTTTTACAGGGGTTCTATTTCAGTAAACCGATTGAAGAAGAGCTGTTTGAAAAACAGTATATTTTTGGACATGTAGAGGAAGAACGGTGGCAGGAAGATTGTGGGAATAGTACAGTGATTCTGCCGGAAGCAGGAGACGGTACCGATTATAAAGCAATATTAGACCAGTTAGAAGAGATGGTCTATGTCATAGATGCGGAAAGCTATGAGTTATATTATATGAATTCTGCCGGACAACGAATCAGCGGCGTTAGTGATTATGCCGGCAAGAAATGTTATCAGGTATTAGAGGGCAGGGAAGAACCGTGCCCAGATTGTAATATGGCAAAATTAAAGCATAAGAAGTTTTTGACCAGATATGCAAATAATGAATTCTTAGGAACCCAGATGTTGATGAAAGATAAATTAGTAAACTGGGGCAATAAGGCAGCACGCCTTCAGATAGGTATTGACATGAATACCATCAATATTTCCGTGAGCAGGCTGGAAGAACAGTTAGAAGTGGAAAAGGGCATTGTGAAAGCCTTGGAAGAGGCGAAAGAAAAAGAAAATGAAGCTGATATCATCAGTGAACTTCTTCATCATACCGGGGAATTTTATCAGGCAGACCGCTGCTATATCTTTTTATATTCCAAAGAGGCAGATAGCTGGAGTAATGTCTGTGAGTGGTGTGAAAATGAGATTCAGAGCCAGCAGCTTTATCTGGCATCGGTACCGGGTGACCGGGTAAAACTGGTGATTGGCAGTCTGAAGGAAGACAGACCGGTTATTATCAAAGATGTGGATATGTATCGGGAGTCAGCACCGGATTTGTGGAAAATATTAGTGCATCAGGAAATACGCAGGCTGATGCTTCTTCCATTGTTAAATGAAGGTCATTTATTTGGATTTATTGGTGTGGATAATCCGAAATACCGCCCAAATGATAAGACTTTTCTTGCCAGAATACGTCCTTTTATTTCAAATATACTGATTCGTGACGGAATGATGGATGTAAAGAGTGAGATGATAGCCCGTATGACGGGTATGCTGAAGGAGGAAAATATATTACAGTCTGTAAAACTGGGACTGTGGACGCTGGAACTGGATACTGTCAATGGAAAGAACCGTCTGTATGTGGATAAGAGCATGCGCAGCATTCTGGGCATAGACGACATTATGAACAGCGAGGAATGTTTCAGGTTCTGGTATGATAACATCAGTGATGGTTATTACGATTATGTACAGAATGCATTACATGATATTATCAAAACCGGAAAGATTATCGAGATGGAATATACCTGGAATCATCCGGAACGTGGAAAAGTGACAGTACGCTGCGTTGGAGTGCTTGGTCATCAGGAAAATGGTGTCTATACATTAAAAGGATATCATCGCATTAATAATGATATGATTCGGAAAAAATATTTAAAGAGTCAGGAATATGAACGTATGGAATATAATGAGAAGAAACATACCATTTATTTCCATACAAATCGTTCTATGTTAAAGGGCAATCAGCTAAAAGAGGTTGGATTTCCGGAAAGCTGGGAGGATGGAATGGTACATCCTCATTTCCGGGATGCATTTCATGCAGCATTTACCGGCGTAGAATATAGAAAAGAGGATCAGGTATTAGAAATTCTTTTAAAAAACAAGCAGGATGAGTTTGAATGGTTCCGCCTGGATATCTGTAAAATCGGAGACCAGAAACAGGATGAAAATTTGAGGATAGTTACTATTTATCAGATTGAAGATCATCAGAATATCCAGTTAAAATATTTACAGAGAGAGGACTTTTATCAGGCAATGCTGTCGGAGACCGTGGCATATGCTGAGGTAGACCTGAGTAATGGTAAGATTCAAAGCAGTGGTGGACTCTGGAAAGATTACGTAGCAGAGGGCGAGCGGGAAGCATTAAATTATATGAAGGTTTTCAACCGTCATATTGATGAACTGGTATTAGAGGAAGACCAGGTTGGATGCTATGATGTATTGGAGCAGGAAAAGATGGTTTATAATTATAACAGTGGAACGGCTACTGTGAATTATCAGCTTCGCAGAAGGATGGCAAGAGGAAGTTACCACTGGATGGAGCTTACCGTACATGTATTTCAGGAGCAGGTAACAGAAAATATGTATGCACTGCTGTATCTTAAGGATATAGATGGACAGAAACGCCGTCAGCAGGAACAAGAGCGTGCAGCCAATACCGATCCGTTGACGAACGTACTGAACCGGCGGATATTTGAACAATATACCAGCCATTATGTATTAGAAGAAGCAAAGAAAGGGGAAGTGTGTGCACTTCTTATATTGGATATTGATAATTTTAAACAGATTAACGATACCAAGGGACATCCATATGGAGATAAAGTATTGCGTACTTTTGTGGATACCATTCATGAAAGCTTCCGCCGTACCGATTATATAGGAAGACTTGGTGGGGATGAATTTGTAGTATTGTTTAAAGGATTTGGCTCAAAGAAAACCTTGGATAAGAGACTCGCACGGATGCAGGAACAGCTGCGGGAGAAGCTTCCGACTCCGGTATCCTGTAGTGTTGGAATCACCCTGATTAGAAAAGACAGCTATAACTATGAAGATAGTATCAGGCAGGCAGATAAAGCTTTGTATACAGCAAAGCATAAAGGAAAGGATACCTATTGTTACTGGGAAGAGTCAGAAAAATAGGCATTGACGGAGAAAAAAGGTATATGTTATGATGATGACGTATCAGGGAGTAGTTCGCACCGGATAGCCGGTGTTGTATTTTTCGTCATCACGTTATCTGAAGAGGGATAACCGGAATATACACTGCAGAGGAACGAGACTTTTACCGTATTATTTTGATGCGGTAAAAGTGCTCGTTCCTTTTTTGCTTTACAGGAAATTGCTTTCCTGTAAAGTAAAAAACGCTCCGCGAGGATACACACTGCGGCGCATAAGGTAGATGTTGCAAGCGACCGCCGCAGGCGCGGGAATGTGCCAAGGCACATTCTTTGTTGCGCATAGTTGATACCCGGTAACATAAAAAGCAGGAGGTTAAGCGTATATGAAAGCATATTGGAATTGTACGAAAGAGCAGTTGGAAGAAATGTTTGGCTTTCGGGAAAAAGGATTAACAGAAGAAGAAGTAGAAAGAATACGAAAAGAGACAGGCGAAAACCGGCTGAGCGAGAGCAGACATAAGAGTCTGCTGCAGGTGTTTTTAAGCCAGTTTTGTGACTTGATGGTAATAATCCTGATTATTGCAGCAATTATTTCCATGTTTTCCGGAAATGTTGAGAGCACTATCGTAATTTTTCTGGTATTACTTATGAATGCTGTTCTTGGTACGATACAGTATAGGAAGGCAGAAAAATCACTGGATAGTTTGAAGGATTTGGCGGCACCAGCAGCCCGGGTTATCCGGGATGGAAAACGTCAGGAGATTGCATCCAAAGAGATTGTGCCCGGGGATTATGTAATCTTAGAAGCAGGGGACATGATTGTGGCAGACGGAAGAATTCTTCGCAATTATTCCCTGCAGGTCAATGAAGGCTCACTGACAGGAGAGTCTGTCAATGTAGAAAAAAATGAAGAAGTATTGCCGGAAGAAGTACCGTTGGCAGACCGGAAAAATATGGTATTTTCTGGAAGCTTTGTAACATATGGAAGAGCGGAGGTACTTGTAACAGCAACAGGAATGGAGACGGAATTAGGAAAGATTGCCGGGTTGATGAATCAGACGAAGGAGCGGAAGACACCGCTTCAGATAAGTCTTGATTCTTTCAGCAAAAAGCTGGCAATACTGATTATGGCAATCTGTGCACTGGTCTTTTGCCTTGGCATTTACCGGAAGATGCCGGTCATTGATGCCATGATGTTTGCTGTTGCACTGGCAGTAGCGGCAATACCGGAAGCATTAGGCTCCATTGTTACAATTGTGCAGGCAATGGGAAGCAGGAGAATGGCAAAGGAGCACGCCATTGTCAAAGAATTAAAAGCTGTGGAAAGCTTAGGCTGTGTATCGGTAATCTGCTCCGATAAGACGGGAACACTGACACAGAATAAGATGCATGTGGAAGAGGTTTATCTGAATGGTATGACTTGTAAACCGGATGAGATGACCTTGGAGTCCAGCCTGCAAAGGCATTTTTTATACAATGCTATTTTAAATAATGATGCCAGCATAACGGATGGAAAAGTACTGGGAGATCCGACAGAATCTGCCCTGTTGGAAATGTTCCACGAAGTCCGCCTGAATCAGGACAGAACGGAAAATGTAGGGCAGCTTACCATACAGGAAGAAACGATTCGAAATATGATTCCGAGATTAGAAGAAATTCCATTTGATTCTGAACGGAAATGCATGAGCAGTAAATACCGGCTGCATGGCGAAGAAGAAATTATTTTTACAAAAGGAGCAGTAGATGTCCTTTTAAACCGTTGCATAAATGTGGCATATGAAGAAGAGATAAGACCGATGGATAATGTAGAAATCGCAAAAATCCAGAAGCAGAATCAGCATTTTTCTGAAAATGGACTCAGGGTACTGGCATTTGCATGTAAGAAGTCCGGGGGAGAACTGACGGTGGAAAAGGAAAATGGACTTACCTTTTTAGGATTAGCTGCCATGGCAGACCCGCCAAGGGAAGAATCCATACAGGCAGTAGCAGATGCGAAGCGGGCGGGAATCCGCACCGTAATGATTACCGGAGATCACAAAATCACAGCCGTTGCGATTGCAAAGCGTATTGGAATCTATGAAGAGGGGGACCTGGCATTAACCGGAACAGAGCTGGATGCCTGCCCGGAAAAAGAACTGGAAGAAAAGATTGATAAAATATCTGTTTATGCGAGAGTGTCACCGGAGCATAAGATACGGATTGTAAAAGCCTGGCAGAAGAGGGGCAATATCGTTTCCATGACCGGAGACGGTGTAAATGATGCACCGGCATTAAAGCAGGCAGACATTGGAGTAGCCATGGGAATAACCGGAACGGAAGTGGCAAAGGATGCGGCAGCCATGATATTAACAGATGATAACTTTGCTACGATTATTAAGGCAGTAACGAACGGAAGAAATATTTACCGTAATATAAAAAATGCTATTTTATTTTTACTTTCCGGCAACATGGCAGGAATTTTATCTGTATTGTATACATCCCTTTTGGGGCTTCCGGTTCCATTTGCTCCGGTGCATTTACTGTTTATTAACCTGCTGACAGATTCCCTTCCGGCAATTGCCATTGGCGTGGAACCGCAGGATGCAAGTTTATTGGAAGAAAAACCAAGGCAGGCATCGGAAGGAATTTTATCTGGAGAGACATTCCGGCGAATTATGTTGCAGGGCTTATGCATTGCGGCATCCACCATGGCAGCATTTTATATCGGAAATGGAAAAGGTGCGGCAATGGCATCCACTATGGCATTTGCAACACTGACATTGGCGCGTCTTTTCCATGGATTTAACTGTCGTGGAAACAAGACCATTTTTGCATTGGGCTTTACCGGAAATCCATACAGTATCCTTGCATTTGTGTCTGGAAGCGTGCTGCTGGGACTGGTGCTTTTTGTACCGCCGCTGCGAGGGTTATTTTCAGTAGAATCATTGTCCTGTCCTGCTGTGATTGAGATTATTCTGCTGGCAGCACTTCCGACCGTTGTCATCCAGATGGTCAGAGGAGTGAGAGAGTTAAAAAAATAAGCCAAATTTGCGCCGGTGTCCGGGTAGAAGTTTTTGATGAAATGCGTTATCGTTCTTGAAAGTGTTTTTTCTGATAATAAATTGTCTTTTCGCTGCTTTGACTGCTCACCCCGTCTGTCCGTCGGAAGCGGATGCGAACTGGAATCTGCAAGGGCACATAAGAATTTCGATATTGTGTTTGATTTCGGCTGGCAACCGGCGCAAATTCACATCCGTGTTCAATTGCGCCTCACTGGCACATCCCTGTGCCAGTGTTGCCGGTTACAGACGAAATTCTAAGAGCCCTTGTGCAGATTCCGATAATGCATCCGTACTCCGACGGACAGACGGGGCGAGATGTCAAACATTGGAAAGACTATTTTAATATAGAAAGAAAAAACACTTTCTTAGAACGGTCGCATTTTAGCAGCTTGCTTCTTCCCGGACACCGGCTGCAAATTCGTGCTTGTATTATTCTCTCTGTCCTTAGCCCATCTGGCTGCATCAACTCTTGACGGAAGCTGTTCTGCGACATATACTAAGCTTAATCACAAGGTAAGGAATGAGACAGATGTATCGGAAAAAGATAATCAGGCATTTGGCACTGCTGTGGAGCATCCTGTTTCTGATAGCCATTGCAGGCGCATCCACCAGAACAGAACAGGTTTCCCCGGCAGAGAAAGAAGCCTTTGCAGTAAATTACATAGAATTAAAGAATGTCCGTCTTTTAGATACTCCGGATAAGATGTTATCCAGAGAGGAGCAGATGCAGAATACAGGCATTGCGGCATTGACACTAGGCAGCAGCGGTAGACTGGCGAACCATAGGAGAAATATTGGAATGATGTTCTGGCTGCTGTTGGTGGTACTGCCACAGCTTTTTATGGGACGCATTCAGAGAAACCGGAAGAAGCATGGCGATAATGTACTAAGGAGCCTGATGTTAGCAAGGTTTGAGCGGAAGGCGGACGGGAAGAAGGAAGCATTGGCACCCGCATATTAAATACATAAAATAATAATATGCGAGGTGTAAGAAATGAATATTTTTATCTGGATTATGATAATCTTAGGTGGTGGAGTAGGAATTCTTTCCTGTGCTTATCTGGTACTGGCAATGCCGGTACTTCTGGTATGGAAGATTTGCCGGAAGGTAAAATATCACATTGGATTATTTGATTAGAAGATAAAGAAAAAGAAAAGAGGATTCTGGAATCTGGCAGCAGGTCAGAAAACAGAGTCCTCTTTGTTATGCATTTTCTAAAATTTTTATGAAAACCATGATATTTTTCGAAAGTGAGATGTAAAAATGTTCGGAATAAGGTAATATAAAAAACAGAGTGAGAAAGAAAAAGTAAAATAGAAAAATAAGAAATGGAAAACGAGAGAATATCATATGCTTCAGATTCAACACATTTATAAGGAATATAAGACCGGAAGTCTGGTGCAGAAGGCACTGGATGATGTCAGCTTAAATTTAAGGGATAATGAGTTCGTGGCAATTCTCGGGCCGAGTGGGTCGGGAAAGACCACATTGCTTAATATAATCGGAGGACTCGACCGTTATGATAGCGGAGATTTGATTATCAATGGAATATCCACGAAGAAATACAAGGACAGGGATTGGGATTCTTACCGGAACCATACCATTGGTTTTGTGTTTCAAAGTTATAATCTGATTCCCCATCAGACGGTACTTGCAAATGTGGAACTGGCATTGACCATTTCCGGTATCGGTAAGGCAGAGCGGAAGAAACGGGCCGTTGCGGCATTAGAGCAGGTGGGACTGGGAAACCAGTTACACAAGAAGCCAAGCCAGATGTCCGGTGGACAGATGCAGCGTGTAGCCATTGCAAGAGCTTTGGTCAATGACCCGGATATTCTGCTGGCGGATGAACCGACGGGAGCATTAGACAGTGACACCAGTGTGCAGGTCATGGATTTGCTGAAGGAAGTGGCAAAAGACCGGCTGGTAGTTATGGTAACCCATAACCCGGAATTAGCAGAGCAGTATGCTACCAGAATTGTTAGATTAAGTGATGGAAAAATTCGTGCTGACTCCAATCCTTATGAAGTAGATGAGGCAATGCTGAAGGAACCGGAGCATAAAAACATGGGAAAATCCTCCATGTCATTTCTTACGGCATTGTCCTTAAGCTTTAATAATTTAAAAACGAAAAAGGCAAGAACCCTGCTGACTTCCTTTGCAGGCTCTATTGGAATTATCGGCATTGCACTGATATTATCTCTTTCTACCGGTGTAAATAAATACATCAAAAATGTAGAGGAAGAGACCTTATCCGAGTATCCGCTGCAGATTCAGAGTACGGGATTCAGTCTGGCATCCATGAGTCTTGGAATGGCAGATTCTGAAAAGAATACGGAAAGTGATGACGGAAATGCCAAAACAGATAAAGAAAATTCCGGGGATAAAGTAAAAGTCATTAAGATGGTAACCAATATGTTTTCCACGATGGCATCTAATGACCTGGAGGCTTTGAAAAAGTATCTTGATGAAGGAGACAGTGGAATTGAGCAGTATACTACAGCGGTGGAGTATACTTATAATATCAGTCCGCAGATTTTTAAGGAAAATGAAGACGGGATACGTCAGGTAAATCCGGACAAATCTTTTGATGCAGTAGGTCTTGGATCTTCATCTGGTTCCAATAGTCTGATGTCATCCATGATGAGCACGGATGTTTTTTATGAGATGCCGGAAAACAGTAAGTTATATGAAAAGCAGTATGATATTAAGGAAGGCCGCTGGCCGGAAAATTATAATGAGTGTGTGGTGGTGCTTACTTCCAATGGCGGAATTAGTGACTTTTTACTGTATACATTAGGTCTTCGTGACCCGCTGGAATTAGACGAGATGATACAGCAGTTTGCCAGTGAGGAAAATATTGAGACACCATCTGATTTTGGAACTTATACTTATAAGGATCTGGTAGGAATCCAGTTTAAACTGGTGAACAGTGCGGATTATTATACTTATGATGAAGAGTATCAGGTCTGGAAGGATAAGTCGGATAATGAAGACTTTATGAAACAACTGGTGGCAGACGGAGAAGAGCTTACGATTGTAGGTGTGGTGCAGCCGGCAGAAGGAAGTAATGCCGCATCCTTAAGTGCAGGAATTGCATATCCAAAATCTCTGACAAAGCATGTGGCAGAGGAATCGGCAAAGAGTGAGATAGTAAAACAGCAGCTTGCAAATCCATCCGTAAATGTCTTTACCAATGAAGTGTTTGGTGAGGTAGATAAGGAAAACGGATTTGATATGCAGTCATTGTTTACCGTAGACAGTGAAGCATTGGAAAAAGCATTTTCCTTTGATGAAAGTGCCTTAAGCGGGTTGGAAAATTCTATGGGGGATATGGGAAGTGCCGATTTGTCCGAAGCATTTTCCATGGATGCTTCTTCCATGGGTCAGTCAATTTCTGCGGAAGAAATGCAGGCAATTGCAGGCAGTCTCTTAGAGGGCTACCAGCAGTATGCAAAGGATAATCCGCAGGCAGATTATTCGAATCTGTCCCAGTATTTTATGAACTATTTAAATACGGAAGAAGCCCGGAAAATTTTATCCGATAATATCAAAGAGATTATTACGGCAAATGGCATGGTAACTATTACACCGGAGCAGATACAGAGCCTCATCCAGCAGATTATGGGTGGATATCAGCAGTATGTCATAGACCATGGTTATACCGACCCGGAGAAATTTGATGAGTACTTAGCAGAATATTTGCAGACAGAGGAAGCCCAGGGAATCATAACAGCGTGGGCATCTGAGATATTTACAGGTAGTGGAAATATTGAGATTACGCAGGAGCAGATGCAGAAATTGTCTTCTGAATTATTTGCAGGTTATCAGACTTATGCACAGAATAATGGATTACCTGACCCGGCAAAATTGGGAGATTCTTTTGCGGCATATCTGAATACAGCAGATGGTCAGCAGAGAATTGCAGCCGGACTTTCGAATGTTATGAATGTGGACGCAGTACAGCAGCAGATGATGACGGCAATACAGCAGTATATGCAGCAGGCAGTGACACAGATGGGAAACAAGCTGCAAAGTGCCATGGCATCCGGCATGCAGGTGGATGAAGAAGCATTTTTAAATGCATTTCAGATTAATATGAATGAGGATGAGCTGACAGAGCTTTTGATGTCTATGGGTTCTGCAACCGGAACAACCTATGAGAATAACTTAAAGAAATTAGGCTATGTGGATTTTGCAGTGCCAAGCGGAATTAATATTTATCCGAAGGATTTTGAAAGCAAGGAGCATGTGGTAGAAATTTTAGATGCATACAATAACCGCATGGAAAAGGAAGGCAGGGACGAGCAGGTGATAACCTATACCGATATGGTAGGAACGCTGATGTCTTCCGTAACCGATATTGTGGATATTATCACATATGTACTGATTGCATTTGTGGCAATTTCGCTGGTGGTATCTTCAATTATGATTGGTGTCATTACTTATATCAGTGTGTTAGAGCGAAGAAAAGAAATCGGAATCCTAAGAGCCATCGGAGCATCGAAGCGGAATGTTTCCCAGGTATTTAATGCAGAGACCTTTATTATCGGACTGTGTGCCGGACTGATTGGAATCGGATTTACGCTGCTTCTGATTATTCCGGTCAATGCGATTATCCATAATCTTGCAAATACAACCGATGTAAGTGCGGTGCTTCCGGTAGTTCCGGCACTGGTGCTGATTTTACTCAGTATCCTTTTGACACTTCTGGGTGGTCTGATCCCATCAAAGAAAGCATCGAAGAGTGACCCGGTAACAGCACTCCGGACGGAATAATGAGGTTGACATTTTTTGAAAAACATTTATAATAAGTAGCAAAGCTACCTAAAAGGAGTGAAATTATGGCAGTGAAGATGCCGCTTGGACTTCGGATTGCAATTATAGACCGGGCATTCCGTCGCAAAATGGATGAATGGGCAGAAGAAATCGGAATTACTGCCGTCCAGCTTCGGGTATTAGGCGAAGTCAGCCTGATGGAAGATAATGGAGTGGAAGAAGTAAATCAGAAGGACTTAGAACATATCGAGCAGGTGACACATCCGACAATGACGGGAATTATAAAAAGGCTTGAGGCAAAAGGATTTTTAATCTGTGCACCAAGTGAGAATGACCGGCGTTATAAGAAAATATCCTGTACGGAGAAATCCCGTGGAATTCATAAGGAGATTGCGAAGAAGGAAGCACTGGTTGTAAAAGAAATGTGTAAGGATTTTACATCGGAGCAGATGGAAGCATTTCTGCGAATGACAGAGATGATGTTACAGAATATTTCCTAAGCATAAAATAAAAGTGAAATCGGAAGAGGAGGAAGTTAGCGTGTAAATTTTCTTTTCTGATTTCACTTTCGTTTTGAACTAATAGGTAGCTTTGCGACTTAATAAAAAATGGAGGTAATGATTATGCCAATGCATAAGAGAGAAAGTTTGATTTATACGGTGTTAATGTGTTTTACCATGGTGTTATGGATGAGTATGTATAATGTAGCACTGCATATGGGAACACTGAATATGGAAGTAATAAGAGAAGGCTGGCTGGGATTCCCACTGGCATATGTATGCGCAATGTGTCTGGATTGGCTTCTGGTATCTAAAATTGCAAAGGGATTTGCATTTCGTTTTCTGGTAAAACCGGAAAGCAGCACAATGAAAAAAGTGATTGCAGTTTCCTGCTGTATGGTAGTTCCGATGGTAATTTTCATGTCCTTATACGGTGGACTGGAAGCCTGCGTAAAAAGCGGAGCATGGAATATGCTTCCGATTATCTGGCTTACCAATATTCCAAAGAATTTTATTATGGCACTGCCGTTTCAGCTTCTGATTGCAGGTCCGTTGGTAAGAAAGATTTTTCGGACAGCATTTCCGGTTGGAACCGTATTATTAGAAGCAGAAAGTGGAAATCCTGTATGAGAATTCCTCTTGTAAAATCCAAACATATGTGCTAATATAAAACAAGAACAAATGTTCTTGAAAGGCATTGATATGAATGGAAATAAAATCTATTTATGTATTGATTTAAAATCTTTTTATGCATCGGTGGAGTGCGTGGAACGGGGATGGGATCCGCTGACTGCCAGGCTGGTGGTCGCAGACCCGGAACGCTCAGAGAAAACCATCTGTCTTGCCGTATCACCGGCGTTAAAGCAGATGGGAGTTCCCAACCGGTGTCGTGTCTTTCAGATTCCCAAAGAAATTCCATATAAGATGGCACCACCCCGTATGCAGCTATATATTGATTATGCAGCGGAAATCTATGGCGTATATTTAAAATATATTGCAAAAGAAGATATTCAGGTCTATTCCATTGATGAAGCATTTTTGGATGTGACGGATTATCTGCATCTCTACCAGATGACAGCAGTGGAACTGGGCAGAAAAATTATGCAGGATATCTTAGATACCACGAAGATTCCGGCTGCCTGTGGTGTAGGAACCAATCTCTATTTAGCAAAGGTTGCTTTAGATATTCTGGCAAAGCATGAGATAGACCGGATTGCCTATCTGGATGAAGCACGCTACCGGGAGAAGCTCTGGAAACATAAACCGCTGACTGATTTCTGGCGGGTGGGGCGTGGAACGGTAGAGCGTCTATCGAATATGGGCATCTGCACAATGGAAGAGATTGCCCATGCCAGAGAGTCTTTATTATATAAGGCTTTTGGCATAGATGCAGAGCTGTTAATTGATCACGCATGGGGAAGAGAACCGGTAACGATAGCGGACATCAAGGCATATCGGCCGAAGAATACATCCTTTTCCAGCGGTCAGGTGCTGCCGCGGGATTATGAGTACGAGGAAGGTGTACTGGTGGTAAAAGAGATGGCAGATTTATTGTGTCTGGATCTGGTAGACCAGGGCCTTGTAACATCCCATATCAGTCTGGTAATCGGTTACAGCAATCAGAAATGCTTTGAACCGGCGAAGGGAAGCACAACGCTGCGCAGTGCAACCAGCTCCAACCGTCGGCTGCTGTCTTATGTAGAGCAGCTTTATCGGAGAATTGTAAGACCGGGAGCATATATCCGGCGGATTACATTGACTTATACTGGCGTAATGACAGAAGATTATCAGCAATTTGATTTGTTTTCAAATCCGGAAGAGACAGAGAAGGATGTGAAGGCACAGCGTGCAGTAATCTCCATCAAGCAGCGCTACGGCAGGAATGCTATTTTAAAGGGAATGAATTTGGAAGAGAGTGCAACGACAATAGAACGAAACGGTCAGATTGGAGGGCATAAGAGTGGCGTATAGAAGAGACACCATGGGAGCCGGACAGCAGGAAACAGCATCCGGCTGGAATGAGAGAGAGAATCTGAGAAGAGAGAAAATGGACATCGAAGACCGTGCCAAGCAGTTTATGCCCTTCGATGCCCTGAAGGGCTTTAAGGAAGCACTGCGGAAGAAGGAAAAAGAGAAAGGGTATTGATTTTTTTGACAAAATGATATAAATATATATCTGTAGCATTGTATAGATACAGGGAGTAGATTCCACAAAACAGCTTAGGAAGCTGAATCGGAATGCTGAGGGAGGAAAAGAAAGAATGATTCGAATCATGCTTGTAGAAAGTGATAAACTTTTGTGCAAGGAATATGCATTAGAAATAGCCCGGGATGAAGAATTTGCATTGGTAGCGGTAACGGGGCGGCAGAGTGACGCAATCAATATTCTGACAGAACAGGAAGTAGATGCAGTAATTGTAAATTTGGAGTTAGAAGAAGGTGACGGAATCCATCTCATTATAGAGATGAAACGGAAGTTAAAGAAACATCCGGAAATTATCGTAACAACAAATTATGGCTCGGAGCATTTTCTGCATAGCATCAATAAGTTAGATATAGATTTGGTTTATAAGAAAAATAACGAATTATTTTCACCAAAGAAAATTATTGAAATAATTAAGCTGACCGCACCAACGACTGCAGATGGAGAAAGCGAATATCATAATGGAAGAAAGGTAATCTATACGGAACAGGAAGAAACCGAAATTCAGTATGTACTTGCATGGGGTGAACTGATAAAAAGCGGTTTTGAACCGGATCGAAAAGGAACCAAATATCTTGCAAGAGCAATTGGTATTCTGTTGGCTGTTCCCAATGGTACGTCAATCCAGATAACGAATGATGTTTATCCGCAGGTTGCACAAGTATATCAGACATCAGTAAGTGGTGTGGAAAAATCAATTCGAAATGTAATAGAACGGGTATGGTCAAAGCCAGATAAGGAGACATCATACCTCAAGAATCCAGAATGGAGAGGCTCAATACAGAACAAACCATCGAATACAGAGTATATTCAGAGTGTGGTCAGACGATTGCGGAATGTTTTACATTAAATAAATACTTACAAAATAGAAGAAATTTGAATTTCTAAGGAGATTCAGATTTCTTTTTTTTACGCGAGAAACTCGCAAAGCATGTTTTTCGTAGTTGCTCTGTATTACAAGAAATTATGGTTATAGTTATTGGTAAAAATGCACAACCAATTCGTACTTCGTACATGAGCGTAACCGGTTTTTATATATAATTCGACTTAAAAAATTTTTGGCTCGACCTTGAATCTGCTGGAAAGCGGTAAAGAAAATTTTGAGAAAAACAGCATAAAACAAGGAATTTGGAAGAAAAAATAATAAAAATAAGAGTGGCATAAAAGTCGAATATAGGGTGCTGAAAAGTCGAATTTCAGACAAAAATAAGTCGAATATTTTTCCTTGAAAGTCGAATGTAAAAGGGGAAAAATAGATAACAGACAGGATAAAAACAGAATAATAAAAGTGGAGAAAGTTATGGGATTTCAGGTAAAGTATGAAGAAATTACCAGCATTCGGGAACTGATTCTGGCACAGCTTGACCGGTGGATAGAGCAGATAGATGCGGTAAGAAGCAGTATTGTAGAGATTGCTGCCATGTCGGAGATGCACGGAGAGGCAGCAGAGCATGTGAGAAGCTATATGTGGGATTATCATATGAATCTTGCAAATATGATAAAAGATACGATAGAAACCTACCGGAGCAGCTTTATACTCTATACAGACTGGTATTATAACATTGATTCTGACCAGCTGGCAGAGATGTCTCAGGATTCCATGGAGGGACTGGAGGAGAACATCCAGGGAGCCAGGTCAGACTTTGATGCGGTAGCAGAGGAAGTAGCGGATATTGAGAGAGAACTGTCTGCTTATCTTGATGTGGGCAGATTTTCTACAACCTGTATGGAAAGCTGTTTTGACAATGCGCTTGCCGGAGTGCAGAATGTCCGCACACAGATAGGGGAATATGAAGAGGCGCACAGCCATGCAGATATGTATCCCATCGATATGATGGTAGGCTATCTTCGTAGTATTATTGGTGGACAGTTAGGTGGCAGTAGTGCTACAATTAGTGCATATGATGCATCGGTTGTGAATGCAACAGAGTCTTTTCAACTGGCACAGATGATGGATGGAATGTTAAGTACATATCTCGAACAGGTGAAGGACAGGGTAAACTCCTGTGAGGAGTTCTATGAACTGCAGCAACAGCAGTGGCAGGAATCTATCCGACTGAGAACAGAAGAAGGCATTGTGAAAACACTTGTCGGAGTCGGAACCATGATTCTGGGAGGAATGCTTGTCGTAGCAACCTGTGGTATGGCAC
>OIYD01000453.1_pt1 | contig 33690 bp, 25 predicted proteins | sample 1588141 | NCBI WGS metagenome assembly OIYD01 (sample SAMN03283259) | human gut metagenome | biome: human-associated habitat; material: feces | host: Homo sapiens | place: USA | collected 2013
AAATCTTTCATAATCTGTTGGCTTTATAATATTTACAGTCTTTGCGTGCGCCATTGCTGCACGCGATATAATATATTGCATTTTATTGGAATTTGTTTGCTTGCGGACAATGTTCCGGCTTCGCAGAGGCTTTACATCCTCTCTTTGCAGGTACGGACATACCAAGCGTATCGCTACATTGGTTCCTTCCTTGAAGAACCGTTTTTATGGGTGCACGCCGAGACGTCAGGAGCGTTGTTCATGCCAAAAGTAGTTTAAGATAGTGTATAGGAAGTAAACGCATGGTCTGTCGGAGTGAAACAGATGGTCTGTACGGTACAAACAGATGGTCTGTTTACACCATACAGACCATCTGTTTTAAAAGAAAGCATGCACTCATTCTTCCCTTTCCCGTTTGGATTGTGCTTCCGGGCGGGATTTCTTTTGAGGGATACTGTCCGGAGCGGACGTATTCTTCTCCGCTTGTTTTCTTTTCAGCCTTTTCAACTTCCACTTGTTCCAAAAGAGCAGTTCATTCCATTTGTTGAAATCCTTCTTGAAGATGATGCCTATACCCTGAGTGGTGAGGTTGGTCTTGGTGTAATAGCGGTCGTTGGTTTCGTTATAAGCTTTCAGACGGATATCGCCGGAACGGTTTACGAGCCATTCGGCTTGGAAGTCACCTACGAAGTTGGTGTTCGCCATCGGATTCTCGCGATAGCCGAAGTTACCGTTTATGAGCAGGCGGTTATTCAGCAGTTGCCCGGAAAGCATTGTCTCGAACTCCATGTCCGTCCAGCCTTTTTCTCCGGTACTGAAGTTTGTGCCGAAGTTCCAGTTATTGCTGTCGATAATCTGCGAGAGTGCATTGTTCAGTTGTCCGGAAAGGGTAGAAGAGAGCACGCTCGACATCATGTTGGAGTTGCCGGTGGCGTCTACATTCTCCGGAGTATAGAACTTGCCGATACCTAAAAGGTAGAGTATCTGCATGTTCATCTGCTCGTCCGTAGGGATATAATTCCGTACCAACGCCTGTACTTCGTCGCGTTCGTTGGGCAGCTCCAGGCTCATTTTGATGTCCGGCGAGGTGAGCTGTCCGGTCAGCGCCATGAGGCAGTTAACCTTGATGTTGGTCTGGTTGACGTAATTGCCGGCATCGGGAACGAGGTCGTTCAGCGAAGCGGAGTTTACAAGATAGCCTGCCTGGATGTCGAGGGTGGCATTGAGCGGCGCGCCGTTAAAGGTGATGGTACTTCCGTCTTTGATGATGAAGTCCTTGCGGATAACTTCCTGCAGGCTGAATTTATAAACTCCCTGGCTGATGCGGTAGCTGCCGAACATTTTCACATCTCCTTTATTGTAGAATTCGGTGCGGATATTCCCCGTTCCTTTACCGCTGATGTAGTCACCTGCAATGGGGTCCATGATGATTTTCATGGTGGCGTCCGGAGTTGCGTCTATCAGGAGATTCAGTCGTATGTCGGTGTCACTTTCCTTTTCCATGACTTCTTTCTGCGCCTGCTCGTATTCGGACATCAGCATGATGGAATCCTGAAGTACGCGGCGCGGTGTCTTGTCTACGAAGCGTATGAACTGGTTGCTCACTGCCGAGGCGACACCTTCTTTCATATAAGTGAAGTTGGTGTTGCGGTTGGTGGTCATTGCCACGTCGATATTCACCCCGTCTGCCGCATTGCCGGCAATGGTGGCGTTGCCTGTGCCATACACCGTGCCGTAGAAGGGGAAGTCGGGTGATTCTTTGGTGTTCATAACCAGCATATTGTCCACATCGAACCGGAAGCGGTATTCCAAATCCTTGAAATGCCGGTAGTGCAGGTAACCGTTGGCTCTGCCCTGATGCCCTTGCGTATCGAAGATGCGGTTGTTGCGGAAAGTAAGTCCGCCCGGTTCGATAAGTATGCTGTCTTTCAGGGAGAAAGTAGTGTTGAGTACATCTACCTTGAGGGAGGCGTCACCGAATACGCGACCTTCCATTGTCAGCGCCTTGAACTTGCCGTAGAAATGTACGTGGCCGCTGGCACGCCCGTTGAATTCGGGGGTGATGCTCTGCATGTAGTGGTGGATGAACTTCAGGTTGGTGCTGTCGGCTTCGATTTGCAAGTCGAGCGCACTGGTGGGTTTTATGGGGTAGATGTATCCGTATACATGGCTTTTGGCAATGTCTTTCTCGCGGATACGGGCATCCAGGTAGATGCCTTTCACGTCGTGATGCCATTCGCCGTGTATGTTGGCATCGCCTAAAAGACCCTCGTTCAAGCCGAGGTTGCGTATGAAGAGGTCGGTACTCATTACCGGCTTTTTAAGTATTCCGCTGGCATATGCCGGGCCAGTGGCCTCACCTTTGAAGTTGACACCCAGGTCGGCTATATCGAATACGTATCCTATGTTTATCTCTTTCAGGTTCAGGCGTACGGTGTCCTGAGGTTGTTCGGATACGGTTCCGTTGATTTGCAAGTGACGCTCTTTATGGCTGAAGTAGAAATTGTTGACGTGCACTTTGCCCGAGTCGACCACGATTTGCGAAGGGTGTATCTTCCATACGGTGTCGTTGAGGATTACGTTCGTTTCCTGTACGTTGACAATCGTTTTCAGGGCGGGTTTCTCTTTTTGGGCTTGGCGGGAGGATTTTGTGTGTATTTTGTCGTTGCCAGCTTCTTGGGAAGAGTTGCGGACGAATTGAGTGAGAGCCGCTATCTTGCCGCTGTAAGTTACAGCGCTGCTGTTTCCCCAGTTGAATATGGTTTGTATCCGGTCGTCCTTTGCCTTGGCTTCGAGGGCTACGTTTACCGCACCGGTTGTTTTCCGGTTGGTGAAGCGGACTTTTGTCTGGAACTGTTCACCCGGATTTTCGCAGAGAACCACACCCGACTCAAAGAACTTTCCGCCGTAACTCAGCCGTGGAAAGTACCCCTCTACGCGCAACCGTTGCGCTTTGTCGTTGAAATAGCCCTTCAGAGTAGAGTGGGTATATACTTTCAGCGGTATCTGGAATACGGTGGAGAGTATCTCTGTATCGTAGATATGGAGGTCGAAATGGAAATTGTTTTCTGTTTTCTGCGGTTTTCTGGCGGGCTGTATCAGAGCCGGAATGTAACGCCGCATGATGTTGAGCACGCTGGCGGGTAATGTCTGATAGGAATAGTCGCCTTCGATAGTACCGCGCAGGAAGTTGGAACTGATAGTCAGCCGTTTCTGGCGCTCATCGCTCTGAGTGGCAGAAATCCGCAGGTTGTCCATGAAGAAGTTCTGTTCCGGAGCGATGTATTGGAGACTGTCGACGTTGATTTCACCGTTCATGTCGTTGATGGAGCTACCGGTGAAGTCGGCCTTTATCTTTACGGCCAATTCCGTGTCCTTGTATTTGGGCGTGAGGTGCAGGGTGTTAGGGCGGAAATGGTCGATAGCGGCACGGAAGTTGAAGGTGGGTGTTTTGCCGGCAGTATTGATAGAGCCGTTCAGTTGTATGGCGCCGTTTTCGTCGTTGAGCGATACGTTACCGTTGAAGCCGCCTTGCTTATACTCTCCGTCCAAAGTGATGTCTTCGTAAGTATAGTCACTGTAGTCTATGGATGCCACCAGCCCTTTCATGGTAATGGCGGGGTATCTTTGGGCATAATGATTGCCTTTGACGTCCATGTTGAAGGTGACTTTTCCAAGCTTGTCGTTGTTCAGCATCCTGCCCAGTTCGAATCCGGTTGTCTTTACCGCACCCGAATAAGCGAAATAGCCCTTGTCTTTGTCGGAACTGAGTTTGACATCTGTCTTGATAGTGCCTATATCCGTGCGGACTTCGCCATAGGTCACCAGGTCCGTGAAGTATCCGGAAATCTCTCCACGGAAAGATACCGTGCCCAGATTCTGCAATACCGGAGGAACTCCTTTGTAATCTTTACTCAGGTTGCGTACAAAGAATGCAATGCCGTCCGGGTCGGCATATAAATTGGACAGATTGCCGAATATGTATGCATCTTGCGGATGAGACAGATCCTGCAGGGATACATTGCCTTTCAGCAAGAAGTGATCGTTGGAAGAGATAAGCAGTTTCGGACAGTTGAGCCGATTGACCGTTCCGGCGGCTTCCATTTCCAACTTCAACTTTTCCTTGAAGGGCTTGAAGGCAGGCACGAATGCCGATATATCCTGTAATGCTACTTCCGAAGGCAGCATACGGAACGAGAAACGGACATCATCGGTGAAATGGCCGAGTGATTCCAGGCTGTCGTATTCCATACGGATGGTATCCATTGCCAAAGAGGTGTTGGGCAAATCTATGGCGAAGTTCTCTATCCGCATCTTCCGGTCGTTGGCTATTATCTTCAGACTCAGTTTTTTCAGTTCGAAGCCGGAGTGCTCCTCTTCAACGCTCATTCGCTTGATGGCAGCGTTGACCGAGTCGTTCTGGAGTGCTTTCAGCGAGATGTTGGCAAGAATGTTGGACAGGCGGATGTGTTGCGGGTTGAACTTGCCCGGAGTGCTTTCGGCCGACAACACATCGTAAGATACCTTTCCGCGCCGTATCAGGAGTGAGTTGATGCGCAGGTCCAGATTGCTCTTCTTCTTGACGGTGTCTTTGGAAGCGAAAGCATCGAGCACGAATTGGAAGTTGGTGCTTGCCTGGGGAGTAGGTCTTTCCAGATTGGCATTGAAACTGAAAAGCTGTACGTTACCGATGGATATCTTTCCGCTGAATAGCGGCAGTATCTCGAACTTAGCGGACAGACGGCCTATTTTCAGCAACTCTTTTCCCGATTGGTCGTTCAGCACCAGGTCGTCGATGATAATCCGGTTCAGCAGTCCTATGTTTATCCGCCCTACTGTGAGCTCGCTACCTAATACGGTGCTCAGCTCCTTGGCAACGAGTACAGACATGCGGTGCTGGACATAAGGAATGTTCAGCAGCAAAATTATTCCGATATAGAGTCCTAACACTATACCGATTATCCAGCGTACTGTCGTTTTCAGCGTTCTGATAGGCGGTTATTTTTTTAATTCAGCCAACAAAAATATGAAATAATACGTTATGGATACTACTTTTATCACTACTTTTGCAGCGTTTAAACGTAAATAAACACTATGAGTACAATAATCTTAGGAATTGAATCTTCATGTGATGACACTTCCGCAGCGGTCATCAAGGATGGCTACCTGCTGTCGAATGTCGTTGCCAGTCAGGCTGTTCACGAAGCTTATGGTGGGGTAGTGCCCGAACTGGCTTCGCGTGCACATCAACAGAATATAGTGCCGGTGGTGCACGAGGCTTTGAAACGTGCCGGAGTTACCAAGGAAGAATTAAGTGCCGTGGCGTTTACGCGCGGTCCGGGACTGATGGGGTCTTTGCTGGTGGGTGTGTCCTTTGCCAAAGGGTTCGCCCGTGCGTTGGGGATACCTATGATAGATGTCAATCACTTGACCGGACATGTATTAGCTCATTTTATTAAAGCGGAAGGTGAAGAGAATGTGCAGCCGGAATTTCCTTTCCTTTGCCTGCTGGTTTCCGGTGGCAACTCTCAGATCATTTTAGTAAAGGCCTACAACGACATGGAAATCCTGGGGCAGACAATTGATGATGCCGCAGGTGAAGCCATCGACAAATGCTCCAAGGTTATGGGGCTGGGTTATCCCGGCGGACCGATTATCGACCGGCTTGCCCGCCAGGGAAATCCTAAAGCCTTTACTTTCAGCAAACCGCATATTCCCGGACTGGATTACAGCTTCAGCGGCTTGAAGACTTCGTTTCTGTATTCCTTGCGCGATTGGATAAAGGATGACCCCGATTTCATCGAACATCACAAGACAGACCTGGCGGCATCGCTGGAAGCTACTGTTGTCGATATTCTGATGGATAAGTTGCGTAAAGCGGCAAAACAGTACAAGATAAAGGATGTGGCCGTTGCAGGTGGTGTATCTGCAAACAATGGTCTGCGTAACTCATTCCGCGAACATGCTGAGAAGTATGGATGGAATATTTTCATTCCCAAGTTCAGCTATACAACGGATAATGCTGCGATGATTGCCATAACCGGATACTTCAAGTATTTGGATAAGGATTTCTGCCCGATGGAAGCGCCGGCTTATTCACGTGTCACTTTATAAGGAAAAAGTATATTGCATATATATAATAAGGTATGAAGACGGAAGAGAAGGTAGGGGAACTGCTGAAAGCAAAGAATTTCTCCCTTTCCACCGCTGAAAGTTGTACCGGTGGTGGGATAGCTGCCTTGATAACTTCGGTTCCGGGGAGCTCGGAGTATTTTAAAGGCGGAATTGTGGCGTATTCCAACGAAATAAAGGCGGATTTGCTCCATGTTTCTGTCGAGACGCTGGCGCAGTACGGTGCAGTGAGCAGGGAGACGGTTGTTGAAATGGTGAAAGGTGCGATGAAAACGTTGAAAACGGATTGCGCGGTTGCCACTTCGGGAATTGCCGGTCCCGGCGGCGGTACACCGGAGAAACCGGTAGGTACTGTGTGGATAGCGGCTGCCTGCAAAAACGAAATTGTAACCATGAAGCAGGAAGGTGATCGCGGAAGGGCGAAAAATGTACAGTCGGCTATTCAAAACGCGCTGTTTATGCTCTGTAGTATGCTGAAATGAGGAAAAAATGTTTTCGTACAACGAATTATTTTAGGAAAAACTTGTTTCGTAACGATAAAAGTGCTTACTTTGCGCTCTGTTTGAAATAAGTATAGATAAAAACTATAAAATAAAGATAGAAATGTCGAAGATTTGTCAAATTACCGGAAAGAAAGCCATGATTGGCAACAATGTTTCACACTCAAAGAGAAGAACAAAAAGAACCTTTGATTTGAACTTGTTTAACAAGAAATTCTATTATGTAGAACAGGACTGCTGGATCAGTCTGAGCATTTGCGCCAACGGTCTGCGCATTATTAACAAAAAAGGTTTGGATGCTGCTTTGAAGGATGCAGTAGCTAAGGGTTATTGTGATTGGAAAAGCATTAAAGTAATTGGCTAAAAGTAGAGGAGAATAACTGATTATGGCAAAGAAAGCAAAAGGTAACAGAGTGCAGGTGATTCTGGAATGCACAGAACACAAGGATAGCGGTATGCCGGGAACTTCTCGTTATATTACAACGAAGAACAGAAAGAACACTACCGAGAGATTGGAGTTGAAGAAATACAACCCGATTCTGAAGAGAGTAACAGTACACAAGGAAATTAAATAATAATAGTATAACCCATGGCAAAGAAAACAGTAGCAAGTTTGCACGATGGTTCTAAGGAAGGTCGTGCTTATACGAAGGTTATCAAGATGGTTAAGTCTCCGAAGACCGGTGCTTACATCTTTGATGAGCAAATGGTACCTAACGAAAAAGTACAGGACTTTTTCAAGAAATAAGATAAATGCAGTTGCTGTAAGGCGCTGATTACTTATAAAGCTCCTCTCGCTGATATATCGGCGGGGGGATTTTTTTTGCTATTAAATCGTTTCGGCTTTTATTATTTGTTAATTTTGTTATATCTTTGTGGCATAATGTATTGTACAAAAAAGTAGACTATGGGATTTTTTAGTTTTTTCTCAAAAGAAAAGAAGGAAACATTAGATAAAGGATTATCTAAAACAAAAGAGAGTGTGTTCGGGAAGATTGCCCGTGCTATAGCCGGTAAATCGAAAGTGGATGATGAGGTGCTGGATAATCTGGAAGAGGTGTTGATTACTTCGGATGTGGGCGTAGAAACTACGTTGAAGATTATAGAACGTATCGAGAAGCGTGCCGCAGACGAGAAATATATGAATGCGAAGGAGCTGAATGTGATTCTGCGCGATGAAATCGCTGCTTTGCTCACAGAGAACAACTCGGATGATGTGGACGACTTTGAAACTCCTGTTGCGAAGAAGCCATACGTGGTTATGGTAGTGGGAGTGAATGGTGTAGGAAAAACCACGACTATAGGCAAACTGGCTTATCAGTTTAAGAAAGCCGGCAAATCCGTTTATCTGGGTGCTGCCGATACTTTCCGTGCAGCGGCGGTGGAGCAACTGGTTATCTGGGGCGAACGTGTGGGGGTTCCCGTCATCAAACAGAAAATGGGTGCTGACCCAGCTTCTGTGGCATTTGATACTTTGAGTTCAGCGGTAGCTAATAATGCCGATGTGGTGATTATAGATACGGCCGGACGTCTGCATAATAAAGTGGGTCTGATGAACGAACTGACCAAAATTAAGAATGTAATGAAGAAGGTTGTGCCGGATGCTCCGAATGAGGTACTGCTTGTTTTGGACGGTTCCACCGGACAGAACGCATTTGAGCAGGCCAAGCAGTTTACTTTGGCAACGGAGGTTACGGCAATGGCTGTAACCAAGCTGGACGGCACGGCTAAAGGCGGTGTTGTAATCGGAATCTCTGACCAGTTTAAGATTCCGGTAAAGTACATCGGTCTGGGAGAAGGTATAGAGGACTTGCAGGTGTTCCGTAAAAAAGAGTTTGTCGATTCATTGTTCGGAGGGAATGCATGAAACGGAAAACCATTGATATCATAACATTAGGCTGCTCTAAAAATTTAGTGGACTCGGAGCATTTGATGCGCCAACTGGAGGAAGCGGGTTTTCATGTGACGCATGATGCCGAGCGTCCGAAAGGAGAGATTGCCGTAATTAATACCTGTGGTTTCATCGGCGATGCAAAAGAGGAGTCCATCAATATGATTCTTGAATTTGCGCAGGCCAAGGAAGAAGGCGAACTGGAGAAACTCTATGTTATGGGTTGCCTTTCGGAACGTTATCTGAAGGAACTGGCAATTGAAATTCCTCAGGTGGATAAGTTTTACGGCAAGTTCAATTGGAAAGAGTTGCTGCAGGACTTGGGTAAGGCATACCATGAGGAACTGCACATAGAGCGTACACTGATCACTCCCCAGCATTATGCCTATCTGAAAATATCGGAAGGATGCGACCGCAAATGCTCTTATTGTGCCATTCCTATTATTACAGGCCGGCATGTGTCGCGTCCTATGGAAGAAATCCTGGACGAGGTGAAGTATCTTGTGGCCCGCGGAGTGAAAGAGTTTCAGGTTATTGCGCAGGAATTGACCTATTATGGCGTAGATTTATATAAGAGGCAGATGTTGCCCCAATTAATTGAAAAAATCTCAGAAATTCCAGGTGTGGAATGGATACGTTTGCATTATGCTTATCCGGCTCATTTCCCGATGGATTTATTCCGCGTGATGCGCGAGCGTCCCAATGTATGTAAATATATGGATATTGCCTTGCAGCATATCAGTGATAATATGTTGGAGAAAATGCGCCGTCATGTTACTAAAGAGGATACTTATCGGCTGATAGAAAAGTTTCGGGAAGAAGTTCCGGGAATTCACTTGCGCACTACGCTTATGGTGGGGCATCCTGGAGAAACGGAAGCTGACTTTGAAGAGCTGAAGGAGTTTGTCCGTAAGGTGCGCTTCGACAGAATGGGGGCATTTGCGTATTCCGAGGAGGAAGGTACGTATGCCGCTGCCCATTATGAAGACAGCATTCCTCAAGAAGTAAAGCAAGCCCGGTTGGATGAATTGATGTCCATCCAGCAAGGTATTTCCGCCGAACTGAGCGCGGCAAAGATAGGCAGGCAGATGAAAGTGATAATCGACCGTCTGGAAGGTGATTACTATATCGGACGTACGGAGTTCGATTCTCCCGAAGTAGACCCGGAAGTGCTGATTGAATGTGGTGATGAACCGTTGGAGATTGGCGGCTTTTATCGGGTAGAGATAATAAATTCCGATGATTTCGACCTTTTTGGACGGATTATTTAAATATTTCCTTTCGTACTTCTTGTGTATGTGGGGAAGATTTGCTAATATAGCACAGTAGTTCACAATTTTAAAGCTTGGATTTTGAATAACAAAGAATTTACTTCGGAATTGTCACGCAGGTTAGGGTATACTTTGAAGGATACTTCGGAATTGGTTACATCTTTACTGTCGGATATGACGCGGCAACTGGAAGAAGGGAATATGATTTCCATACAAGGTTTTGGAACATTCGAAGTGAAAAAGAAAGCGGAACGTATATCCGTAAACCCAACAACCAAACAGCGTATGCTGGTTCCGCCTAAACTGGTGCTGACATATAAACCCAGTACCTTGCTAAAGGATAAGTTTAAGTAATCTTTCTTTTTAAATCTTCCATATTATGCATGAAAAACTAAACATACAGGATCTGATTGATTTGCTGGCTGAAAAGCATGGCATGAGCAAGAAGAATGCCGATAGTTTTGTGAAAGAGTTTTTCCAACTGATTGAAGAAGCGTTGGAAAAAGACAAGTATGTGAAGATTAAAGGCCTGGGCGCTTTTAAACTGATTGATGTGGAAAGCCGGGAGAGTGTAAATGTCAATACTGGGGAACGCTTTGAGATACAAGGCCATACCAAAGTTTCATTTACTCCGGAGCCTGCTTTGAAAGATATTATCAATAAGCCGTTTGCGCATTTTGAAACAGTAGTGCTCAATGAAGGTACTGTTTTAGAAGATACCCCTGTAGATAGTGACAGTGAGGAGGATGAAGATACGGAGCAGAAAGTGGAAGATGCTGTGCCGGAAGTGGTTGCCGGTAGTGCGGTTGAGACACCGGAGATTGCGGAGAAAATCGATAGTCCTGTCGAACCGGAATCTGTAAAAGAAGCCGTTGTTCCTGTGGAGACTGTGGCTTCGGAGGAAGTTTATGAAGAGAGGGTGGAGGTTATCAAAACTGCCGGTCCGGCTGAATCTTCCGCAATGAAATACTTCATTGCCATCGTGGCTCTTGTGGTATTGCTATGTGCAGGAACTGTCGCTTATTTGTATTATCCTGATTGGTTTGACGGATTATCGGCTGAACCGCCTGTGGAGGAAACCGCTGGCAATGAAGCTGGCAATGCGGCAGGTAATACGGCTTTGATGGATAGTGTCGGTGTTAAGGATAGTGTGGCGATTGCCGTAAAAGATACTGTGTCGAAGAAGCTGATTGCTGAGCCTGTAATAAAACAGCAGGAAGCACCGCTTGCCGTCAAACAGACTGTAGTAGCCGCTACATCTGCCTCCCAGCCGAAAAAGCAGAAGAAAGTTGAGTATGTACCCGATTCTACCAATTATACCATTGCAGGAACACAGGCGACATACACGATAAAGCCGGGTGAGACATTGACCAGAGTGGCTCTTCGTTTTTATGGAACTAAAGCGTTATATCCATATATAGTAAAACATAATCTGGACGTTATCAAAAAACCGGATAATGTACCTGCGGGCACAACAATAAAGATACCTAAATTAGTGAAGAAGCAGTAAAAAGATACTGCTTCTTTTTTGTTAAATACTCAGAGCTTGTTTAAATATTCTTGAAGAAGTATTTTTTCAGTTCCTTTTGAGTTTCTTTCCGGTCTGTTTTCCTCTTTTTATCCGTTACATAGCCTGCTATGCTCTTAGTAAAAACAGAAAAATATTTTCAAAGAAGAACTCTTGAAAAGAATGCTGAACAAAATTAAACAGGCTCTAAACTCTATGAAAGTAGTTTAATCTAAAGGTTTCACATTGTTTTTTAATAAAAATTAGTTGCTATGGTTAATTTATTCCCGTACTTTTGGAAGCGAATTATAATTACCGGTGTATGGCCGGGCGAAAACGAAAAATTAAACATTAAAATACATTGATTTATGGCTGAAACAATTGATATCCGCGAATTGAACGAGCGGATTGAAAGACAAAGTGCTTTCGTTACCAATCTTACTACGGGCATGGACCAGGTTATTGTAGGACAAAAGCACCTGGTAGAGTCGTTGTTAATCGGTTTGTTGTCTGACGGACATGTGTTGTTGGAAGGTGTGCCCGGTTTGGCAAAAACATTGGCTATCAAAACACTGGCTTCATTGATTGATGCACAATATAGCCGTATTCAGTTTACACCTGACTTGTTGCCGGCGGACGTTATCGGTACGATGGTTTACAGCCAGAAAGATGAAACTTTTCAGGTAAAGAAAGGACCTGTATTTGCCAATTTTGTATTGGCCGATGAAATTAACCGTGCTCCGGCCAAGGTGCAAAGTGCTTTATTGGAAGCTATGCAGGAACGTCAGGTTACCATAGGTAAGGAAACATTCAGACTGCCTGAACCTTTTTTGGTGCTTGCAACTCAGAACCCTATCGAACAAGAGGGTACGTATCCGTTGCCTGAAGCGCAGGTAGACCGTTTCATGCTGAAGGTAGTTATCGACTATCCTAAACTGGAAGAAGAAAAATTAATTATACGCCAGAATATAAACGGAGAAAGACTGAATGTAAAGCCTATTCTGAAAGCAGATGAGATTATCGAAGCGCGTAAGGTCGTACGTCAGGTATATCTGGATGAAAAGATTGAAAAATATATTGTCGATATTGTATTTGCAACCCGTTATCCGGAGAAGTATGATTTGAAAGAACTGAAGGATATGATCGGATTCGGCGGTTCGCCTCGTGCATCTATCAATCTGGCATTGGCGGCACGCAGTTATGCTTTCATTAAACGCCGTGGCTATGTTATCCCGGAAGATGTGCGCGCAGTGGCACATGATGTATTGCGCCACCGCATCGGCCTGACTTATGAAGCTGAAGCAAGCAATATGACTTCGGATGAAATCGTCAGCAAAATATTGAATAAGGTTGAAGTGCCCTAATGTAAACAATTTGTTTACTATTTATGTATTACTGAATGGAAACAACTGATTTATTAAAAAAAGTCCGTCAGATTGAAATAAAGACGCGCGGATTGTCCAATAATATTTTTGCAGGCCAGTATCACTCGGCTTTCAAAGGTAGAGGTATGGCTTTTTCCGAAGTGCGTGAATATCAGTTTGGTGACGATATACGCGACATAGACTGGAATGTAACGGCTCGTTTTCATAAACCCTTTGTGAAGGTGTTTGAAGAAGAACGTGAATTGACTGTAATGTTGCTGGTAGATGTTTCCGGTAGTCTGGAGTTCGGTACTGTGAAGCAGATGAAGAAAGATATGGTGACGGAAATAGCTGCAACATTGGCTTTTTCCGCCATTCAAAATAATGATAAAATCGGTGTCATCTTCTTTTCAGACCGGATAGAAAAGTTTATTCCACCCAAGAAGGGACGTAAACATATACTATATATCATTCGCGAATTGCTTGATTTCCGTCCGGAAAGTCGCCGGACCAATATCCGTCTCGGCTTGGAGTATCTTACGAATGTTATGAAGCGTCGTTGTACGGCTTTTGTCTTATCGGACTTCATCGACCAGGAGAGTTTTAAAAATGCCATGACTATTGCCAATCGGAAGCATGATGTTGTGGCTATTCAGGTATACGACCGCCGTGTAGAGGAGTTGCCTGCTGTGGGGCTGATGAAAATAAAAGATGCGGAAACGGGTCATGAACAATGGATTGATACTTCTTCGCGTGCCGTACGGCGTGCTCATCGTGATTGGTGGGTGAATAAGCAGACGGAACTGAATGATACATTTACTAAGAGCAATGTAGATAATGTGTCAGTACGTACGGACCAGGATTATGTGAAAGCATTGATGAATTTATTTGCGAAAAGAAACTAATCGGAGAATGAAAAGATATTTATTTCTGATAACGCTGTTGACAGCATTGACGGGTAGGATAATAGCCCAGTCGGTGACAGTGGATGCTACAATTGATTCCTTGCAAATCCTTATCGGGGAGCAGGCCAAGATTAAGCTTCAGGTTTCATTGGACACTGATAAGCGCGCTATTCTTCCTGCCTATACTGATACTTTGGTGCGTGGAGTGGAAATTGTTGATATAGCCAAGCCCGATACACAGATGCTGAATGACGGCAGGCGCTCGTTGATAACTCAGGAGTACACCGTAACTTCCTTTGACTCGGCATTATATTATTTGCCCCCGATGGAGGTGCTTGTTGATAATAAGGCATATCGCTCCAAAGCTTTGGCATTGAAAGTGTATTCCATGCCGGTAGATACGTTGCATCCCGATCAGTTTTTTGGTCCTAAACCCGTAATGAAAGCACCTTTTGCATGGGAAGACTGGTATACGTCTATCGCTTGTGCTGTATTGTTTGTGCCGTTCCTGTTGCTGTTTATCTATCTTGTGAAACGTATTCGCGATAACAAACCGATAATTCGTAAGGTGAAGGTAGAACCGAAACTGCCGCCGCATCAGTTGGCTATGCAGGAAATAGAACGCATCAAAGGTGAGAAAGTATGGCAGAAAGGACAATCGAAGGAGTATTATACAGAATTAACAGATGCTATTCGTACTTATATAAAAGACCGTTTCGGTTTCAATGCATTGGAAATGACTTCCTCTGAAATCATTGATAAACTATTGGAAATGAATGATAAAAATGCAATATCGGATTTGCGTATCCTGTTCCAAACCGCGGATTTAGTGAAGTTTGCCAAACATAATCCACTGATGAATGAGAATGATGCAAATTTGATTAATGCGATTGACTTTATCAATGAAACAAAGGAAAAAGAAGATGAAAATGCCAAGCCGCAGCCTACTGAAATTACTATCATTGAAAAACGTTCCTTGCGTACCAAGATACTGCTTGGTGCAGGTATCGTTGCTTTAACGGCAGCACTTGCCGGTTCACTGATATATATAGGTTTGGAGCTGTATAACTATTTTGCCTGAAAGTAAAAGCAGGGAGATACGCTTCAATCATAAATCATAATTTGTAAAATTGTAAATATCATGGTTTTTGCCAATATTGAATATTTATTTTTGCTGCTGTTGCTTATACCTTATATAGTATGGTATATCATGAGGCGGAAGAATAGTGAAGCCACGCTTCAAATTTCAGACGCTCGTGTATATGCGCATGCTCCTAAGAGCTATAAGAATTACTTGCTGCATGCACCATTTGCATTGAGGATAATAGCTTTAGCTTTGATTATTATCGTTTTAGCCAGGCCGCAAACTACTGATAGCTGGCAGAATAGTGAAATAGAGGGTATTGATATAATGCTTGCCATAGACGTTTCCACCAGTATGTTGGCTGAAGATTTGAAGCCGAATCGCCTGGAAGCGGCCAAGGATGTGGCGGCAGAGTTTATCAATGGTCGTCCGAATGACAATGTCGGCATCACGCTATTCGCCGGAGAAAGTTTTACGCAATGTCCGTTGACGGTAGATCACGCCGTGCTTTTGAATTTGATAAAGGACGTAAAATGTGGTCTTATTGAGGATGGCACGGCAGTGGGTATGGGTATTGCCAATGCGGTTACCCGGCTGAAAGACAGCAAAGCCAAATCGAAAGTGATTATTCTTTTAACAGACGGCACGAATAATAGAGGAGATATTTCTCCGTTGACGGCTGCCGAGATAGCTAAAAGTTTCGGTATCCGTGTTTATACTATCGGTGTAGGTACTAACGGTATGGCTCCATATCCTTATCCGGTAGGTGGAACTGTGCAGTATGTCAATATGCCGGTTGAGATTGACGAAAAGACCCTGACACAAATTGCCGGAACAACGGATGGTAATTATTTTCGCGCTACGAGCAATTCGAAGTTGAAAGAGGTATACGAGGAAATAGATAAGCTGGAGAAAACGAAACTGAACGTAAAAGAATACAGCAAGCGCCAGGAAGAGTATCGCTGGTTTGCTCTGGCAGCTTTCTTATGTGTGCTGTTGGAAGTTCTGTTACGTAATTCAATATTGAAGAAGATACCGTAGTATACGCATCCTTTTTCTCAGGATATTGTATCTTGTACAAGTTTAGTAAATAGTAAATCGTAAAAATAATAAATAAAGAAATGTTTCGATTTGAAGAACCTGCATATTTGTACTTGTTGCTGTTGTTGCCCTTGTTAGCAGCCTTCTACTTGTATTCCAATTATCGGCGACGGAAGAATATCCGCAAATTCGGTGATCCGGAACTGATGGCACAGTTGATGCCGGATGTATCCAAGTATCGTCCGGATGTGAAGTTTTGGATGGTATTTGTTGCTATCAGTCTGTTTTCTGTATTGTTGGCGCGTCCACAGTTTGGTTCTAAACTGGAAACAGTGAAGCGTCAGGGAGTTGAAGTGATGATTGCATTGGATATTTCCAATTCGATGCTGGCACAAGACGTACAGCCCAGTCGTTTGCAGAAGGCAAAGAGACTTGTAGCGCAGTTGGTGGATAAAATGGAGAATGATAAAGTAGGTATGATTGTTTTTGCGGGTGATGCATTTACACAGCTTCCTATTACAAGCGATTATATATCAGCCAAGATGTTTTTGGAGTCTATAGATCCTTCATTGATTTCCAAACAAGGTACAGCAATTGGGGCAGCCATTAATTTGGCCTCCCGTAGTTTTACTCCGCAAGAGGGGGTAGGGCGTGCAGTGATTGTCATTACTGATGGTGAAAATCATGAAGGTGGTGCAGTGGAAGCTGCTAAAGATGCCGCAGAAAAAGGTATTCAGGTGAATGTTCTTGGCGTAGGTATGCCTGAGGGAGCTCCCATCCCGGCAGAAGGGACAAATGATTATCGTCGTGACCGTGACGGGAACGTGATTGTAACCCGTTTGAACGAACAGATGTGTCAGGAGATAGCTAAGGCGGGCAATGGTATCTATGTGCGTGTAGATAATACAAATGGTGCTCAAAAGGCGATTAGCCGGGAAATTAATAAAATGGCGAAAGCTGATGTGGAAACACAGGTATACACAGAGTTTAATGAGCAGTTCCAGGCTGTGGCATGGATTATTCTGTTGCTTTTGTTGGCAGAAATGCTGGTATTGGAGCGCAAGAACCCTCTGTTCCGTAATATTCATTTGTTTTCCAATAAGAAATGATGCGTATGTTACAGAAAAAATATATAAGCTTTTTTTTATTGCTGCTAATGGCAGCTACAGCTTCGGCTCAGAAAGCCGAACGTGATTTTATCCGTAAAGGGAACCGTTTTTTTAAAGATAGCGTGTATGTGGATGCGGAGGTAAATTATCGTAAAGCTTTGGAGACGAATCCTCAGTCTACAGTCTCAATGTTTAATTTGGGGAATACATTGGCTCAGCAGAATAAACTGCAAGAGGCTATGGAACAATATGTTGCCGCTACAAAAATAGAAAAGGACAAGAATGATTTAGCGCAAATCTATCATAATATGGGGGTGATTTTTCAATCACAGAAAGATTATGGCAAAGCGGTAGAAGCATATAAGCAGTCATTACGTAATAACCCGAAAGATGATGAAACACGTTATAATTTGGCTTTGGCACAAAAGATGCTGAAAGACCAGCAGCAGAATCAGCAAAACCAGGACCAGAATAAACAGCAGCAACAGGACCAGCAGGAGGATAAAAAGGACCAAAATAAAGATCAACAGCAGAATAAAGACCAACAACAACCGCCGCAACCACAGAAAAAGGACAGTGAGATGTCTAAAGAGAATGCTGAACAGCTTTTAAATTCTGTGATGCAAGATGAAAAAGATGTGCAGGATAAAGTAAAGAAACAGCAGGTTATTCAAGGTGGTCGTTTGGAAAAAGATTGGTAATAAATATAACAGGAAGTAATATATGAGAAAAATAATTGTCTTATGGATGGTGCTGATGATAGTCAGTTTGCGTGCTTTTGCAGATAGCAAGGTTTCGTTTACTGCATCTGCACCTGATGTTGTGGCAGTAGGTGATCAATTCAGGCTGTCATATACAGTGACCACACAGAAAGTGAGAGATTTCCGGGCTCCTTCTATAAAAGGTTTTGATGTACTGATGGGTCCCAGTCGTTCACAACAAAAGAATGTGCAAGTTATCAATGGGCAGACAACCTCTACAAGTAGCATAACATTTACTTATATATTGATGGCTACGGCTGAAGGTAGTTTTACTATACCCGGGGCTACTATAACGGCAGAGGGCAATCAGATGGTTTCCAATTCTGTGCACGTAAAAGTTCTTCCTGCTGATAGAACAAATGGAGGGGCTTCCGGAAATAGTGGAAGACAAAGTGGTTCTGCAAGCCGTGCTTCATCAGGAACATCAGTATCGAATAACGATTTGTTTATTACAGCTACTGCCAATAAGACGAACCTGTATGAGCAAGAGGCTCTCTTGTTAACATATAAGATATATACTTTAGTAGACTTGAGAGGTTTTGACAACGTGAAACTTCCCGATTTTAAAGGGTTTCATTCTCAGGAAGTCGAATTGCCTAATGACCGTAAATGGAGTCTTGAACACTATAAAGGAAGAAACTATCAGACGACCGTATACCGCCAATTTGTATTATTTCCGCAACAACCGGGAAAAATAACGATTGAGGCGGCACGTTTTGATGCATCTATAGCCAAGGTTACTCATGTGGACGATCCTTTCGAAGCTTTCTTCAATGGAGGTTCTAATTACGTAGAAGTGAAGAAGACATTAATGACCCCTAAATTGGTTGTTGATGTAAAAGCTTTACCGGATGGTAAGCCTTCGGGATTTTCCGGAGGAGTGGGAGAATTCAGTATTTCTTCTTCTATAAATAGTACGAATGTTAAGACAAACGATGCTGTTACTGTGAGGCTTGTTATTTCGGGTACGGGTAATCTGAAATTAATCTCTACTCCGGAAGTTAAATTCCCAGAAGACTTTGAAGTCTATGACCCGAAGGTTGATAATAAGTTCCGTTTGACAAATGCCGGACTCTCCGGCAGTCAGGTGATTGAGTATCTTGCCATTCCCCGTAATGCGGGAACATATAAGATTCCTGCTGTAAAGTTCAGCTATTTCGATATTAAATCTCGTACATACAAGACTTTAACGACCGAGGAATACGAACTCCATGTAGAAAAGGGAAGTGGTAATGCAGCTCAGACTATTGCCAATTTTACTAATAAAGAAGATTTGAAAGTTTTGAATGAGGACATACGTTATATCAAGCAGAATAACGTAACTCTTTCCCAAAAAGGAGATTTCTTCTTCGGTTCTTTGGCTTATTGGCTGTTTTACATAGTGCCCGGCATTGCATTCGTCCTGTTCTTCATTGTTTATCGTAAACAGATTGCAGCCAATGCCAATGTTGCTAAAATGCGTACGAAGAAAGCAAATAAGGTTGCTGTGAAACGTATGAAGTTAGCGGGGAAATTGTTGGCAGATAACAAGAAAGATGCATTTTACGATGATGTATTGAAAGCATTGTGGGGATATATTAGCGATAAATTGAGTATTCCGGTTTCACGTTTATCTAAAGATAATGTCGAGGGAGAGCTTCGCAATTACGGTGTTGATGATGCACTGATAAAAGATTTCCTTGATGCATTGAACAATTGTGAGTTTGCCCGTTTTGCTCCCGGAGATGATAATCAGGCTATGGATAAAGTTTATTCAGATTCTTTGGAAGTTATCAGTAAAATGGAAAACTCTATAAAACATTAAATTGGGAGGAGGTATAATGATGAAGAAAATAATATCCTTAGTATTTGGTCTACTGATAGGATTAGCTGTTTGGGCGCAAGGAACGGTAGATACTTCGGCTTCTGCCAAAGATTCTGTGTCTATAGGTTCGCATACGGAATTTTCTGCAACTAAATCAGCTGACAATGTTACGAAAGCACAAGGTGACAGTGCATATATGCGTAATGATTATGCTTCTGCCATTCAAATATATGAGAGCTTATTGAAAAAAGGTGAAGCCGCTGAAGTGTATTATAATTTGGGTAATAGCTATTATAAAGCAGACGATATAGCAAAGGCTATTTTAAATTATGAACGCGCTTTGTTATTGCAACCGGGTAATGCAGATATTCGCGCTAATTTGGAAATAGCACGTTCCAAGACGATAGATAAGGTAGTTTCTGTACCTGATATATTTTTTGTAGCTTGGGTTAAGTCATTGACAAATTGTTTAAGTGTAGATGCTTGGGCTAAATTAGGTATTGTGTTTTTTATTCTTTTGCTTATCTCGTTTTCCCTATTCTTTTTTTCCAAACAGATTATCTGGAAAAAAAGCGGGTTTATAGCGGGAATTCTATTTTTGGTATTTACTGTACTAAGTAATATTTTTGCTTCGGAGCAGAAAAGTGAATTACTGGATAGGAATGATGCAATAGTCTTGTCTCCCAGTGTTACAGTACGGAGTACTCCCAGTGAAAGTGGTACTGGTTTATTCGTTCTGCATGAAGGGCATAAAATTGAAATTAAAGATAATTCCATGCGCGAATGGAAAGAGATTCGCTTGGAAGATGGTAAGGTAGGGTGGATTCCTGCTTCTGCGATAGAAGTGATTTAAGAGTATCCATTGCTAAATATAGAAGCCCGTATGAAATAAAGGAAACTATTTCCTTTTACTTCATACGGGTTCTTTTTGTATTTATGAGAATGTTAAACATATAATGGAAAAATACAGATAAATAGTTTGTTTTATCTTTTTTTTTCCTTAAGTTTATAGCGTGATAAAGAAATAACAAAGTATTAACCATTAAATTTATGAATATGAGAACGATAACATTTAATGAACTCCGTAAGATTAAAGACTCATTACCTAGTGGTAGTATGCATAGAATAGCCGATGAACTTGGACTTAATGTTGACACTGTAAGAAATTTCTTTGGCGGTCATAACTTTAAGGAGGGTAAAAGTGTTGGAATTCACTTAGAACCCGGTCCGGATGGCGGTTTAGTAATGATTGATGATACTACCGTTCTTGATCGGGCTTTAAAAATTTTAGATGAAATGGCAGGTGAAACTGCTGAACCTGTTCAGGCTTAAGAAAAGAAAGTAAAGAAAGATCCCAATTGCTGAGAAACAATTGGGATTTCTTGTTTGTTTTGTAAATAAATATAATAGACGACTTATGGAAGATAAATTAGTAACATTAGCGATTCTTACGTATGCTAAGGCACAAATACTAAAGAATGTTCTCGAAAATGAAGGTATTGAGACTTACATTCATAATGTAAATCAAATACAGCCGGTTGTATCTTCCGGTGTGCGTGTTCGTATAAAAGAAAGCGACTTACCGCATGCTTTGAAAATTACGGAAAGCTCGGCATGGTTGTCCGAAGAAGTAGTGGGAGAGAAGATGCCCCAAATAGAGAAAGGCAGTAATAAGGTCTTGATTCCTGTCGATTTTTCAAGTTATTCATTGAAAGCATGTGAGTTCGGTTTTAATTTTGCAAAAAACATAGATGCTGAAGTAGTTTTGCTTCATGTATATTTTACACCTATCTATGCGACTTCATTGCCATACGGTGATGTTTTTAACTATCAGTTGAGTGATGAAGAGAATGTCCGGAATATATTGCAGAAAGTACATTCGGATTTGAATGCTTTGTCCGATAAAGTAAAAGCTAAAGTTACATCCGGAGAGTTTCCTGATATAAAATACACTTGCGTATTGAGAGAAGGCATTCCAGAAGAAGAGATATTACGCTATTCTAAAGAAAATCGTCCGAGAATTATCATCATGGGAACACGTGGTAAGAATCAGAAAGATATTGATTTGATTGGTAGTGTAACCGCTGAAGTTATCGAGCGTAGTCGCGTACCGGTTTTAGCCATTCCGGAGAATACACCGTTCAAAGAATTTAACGCTGTGAAACGTATTGCATTTATTACGAATTTTGACCAGCGCGACTTGATAGCTTTTGATTCATTAATCAATAGTTTAAAGCCATTTTGTTTCTCAGTTTCTTTAATACACTTAGCTGATGTAAAAGACACTTGGAATGAGATAAAGTTGGGTGGCATTAAAGAGTATTTCCAAAAACAGTATCCGCAATTGGAAATTCATTATGATGTAGTGAAGAATGATGACTTCCTTAATAGCTTGGATGAATATATTAAAACTAATCACATAGATATTATTACATTGACATCATATAAGCGAAATATATTTTCTCGTTTGTTTAATCCAGGAATTGCCAGAAAAATGATTTTCCATTCTGATACACCATTGCTGGTTATCTATGGGCGGCCTAATTGAAATGATAATTTTAATTTGTCTAGGTAAGGATGTGGGCTACCGCTAAATGCTGAATTAGTTTTAGTGGAGTCCACTTATTTTTTATCTTTTCATGGTTATACTATTACATGTCCCATTTCCTATGTTTGTGATGTAATATCAATATTATGTTTAATATATAACACCATAAACTAAAATAAACCTTTATCCTTCTCTAATTTGGAAGAAAATTATACCAAAGATAGCTTACATATTCAAGCTATCTTTGGTATAGTAGCAATTCAATTATTGCATCAATTTTTCTATTTCATCAAATTCAGGACCCATTTGTAAGTTATAATAAACTCTGTATAATCCATTTAGCCACAAATCTTTCTGTTCAGGTTTCAGTTCTCTTGCTTTTTCATAATTAGGTCTTGCCTTTTCATAGAAAACTTTCAGTGTAGCTTGGTCTTCTTTGTATTTTGGATTATTGACATCAGTAGTAGCTTTTTCAGAGAAATCCTGAGCTTGCAGGCAATAGATTAAGCCCAAGTTGGAATATGCTTCTGCATAGTTAGGATCTACTTCAATGGTTTTGTTGTAGAATTCAATGGCTTTTTCATAATCTTTCATGTTATGATAAAGGTATCCTTTTACGTACAAATAGAATGTGTTATTAGGATCTTTAGCCAACATATCATCTGCAAACTGCATTGCTTCGTCAAACTTATTATTATTGCTATAATAATCAATCAGATGTCCAAAGAAGAATGAATGTTCAGGATACTTTTGGATACCATCTTTTAAGGAAGAGATCCACTTGACAGTATCACCTTGAGCTTTCAATGCTGTAGAAATAAATTCCATAGCATATTTACCCACTTCTTTGTCCTCTTTTGCATAAGGTGCATATTTCAACACGCTTGGATAATCTTCCATTTTGGCTGCAGCTAAGCTTGCATAATAAGCAATTTGGGGCAATACAGTATCTGTTTGAAGCAGATTCTCCTTTTCAAACATAGGATTGATGGCAATGTCTACATAAGTTGCGAAGAAATCCAAAGCCTCTTTATTCTTATCTAAATTAAAGAACTGGATACCACCATTAATCAGGTTGGGACGCGCAGCTAATATAGCAGCACTGTTCGATCTTCTGAATTTATTTTTGATTTTACCTTTTTCGTTAGGAATCTGTGCAAGTTCATCGCATTTAAAGTAGTATTTGCACATATTCAGTGCGCTGTTATACACTTTAAGAGTATCATAAGGCTTTCTTAAATAAGCATTCTCCATTTCCTTTTCATTGATTCTCTTTTGAATAAAGCCGGCTACATCCCATGTTTCGGCGTTGTCTTTGGTTTCAGCATTGTTCAGAGCTTCATTGATGAGCTTCTCTGCTTGTGCAAAATCCGGTTTTACGTCGTTAGCGATGCTTTTTGCCTCTTTCACGCTCTTTTCCTGAGCGAAGGTAAAGCCTGCCGCAAGTAGTAAAACCATTGAAAATAATACTCTTTTCATGATTGTAGAAAATTTTAAATTAATATTGTGTCTATTCTTCATTTTCATTGTTTACTATATCGTTCTGAGTTTTTTCTGATGCATCGCTATCCTCTTCTGCAATGATATCCTCTTCGGTTTCCGAGGTAACTTTACATACGGAGCCAATTTCATCATTACGTTTTTCAAGATTAATCAGTCGTACTCCCTGCGTAGCACGTCCCATTATACGAACATCTGCTACTTTCAGACGGATGGTGATACCCGATTTATTGATAATCATTAAATCGTTCTCATCTGTTACAGACTTGATTGTTACCAGTTTACCGGTTTTATCGGTGATATTCATAGTTTTTACACCTTTACCGCCACGGTTCGTCTTACGATAATCCTCAATATCGGAACGCTTACCGTATCCTTGTTCTGACACAACCATGATTGTTTCAGTTTCAGGGTCTTTGATACAAATCATTCCGACAACTTCGTCTTGTCCGTCTTCATCAAGCGTCATGCCGCGTACACCGGTAGCTGTACGTCCCATTACGCGTACGGCACTTTCGTGGAAACGGATGGCACGTCCGTTACGATTGGCAATGATAATCTCATTGTCACCGTTAGTCATGCGCACTTCAATTACGCGGTCATCTTCGCGGATTGTAATGGCATTGACACCATTTTGGCGAGGACGGGAATATTGTTCGAGCAATGTTTTCTTAATGACGCCATTCTTTGTGCAGAACAGTACATAATGACTGTTAATGAAATCCTGGTCGTTCAGGTTCTTCACGCGCAGGTATGCATTTACGGCGTCATCAGAGTCTATATTCAACAGGTTCTGAATGGCGCGTCCCTTAGAATTTTTGGTTCCTTCGGGTATCTCATATACTTTCAGCCAATAGCACTTACCCTTTTGAGTGAAGAACATCATGGTATTGTGCATTGTTGCAGGATATATATGTTCTACAAAGTCCTCATCGCGTGTCTCTGTTCCCTTAGAACCTACCCCACCGCGGTTTTGGGCACGGAATTCGCTTAACGGCGTACGTTTGATATATCCCATATGAGAAATGGTAATAATCATTTCATCGTCTGCATAGAAATCTTCCGGGTTGAATTCTTCCGACGAATAAACTATTTCAGAGCGGCGTTCATCACCGTATTTAGTTTTAATCTCGATTAATTCATCTTTGATAACCTTGCGGCAGAGTTCGTCGTTAACAAGAATTTCTTCCAGATAAGCAATCTGCTTTTGGATTTCCTCATACTCGGCATGGAGTTGGTCCTGCATGAGTCCGGTTAACTGGCGCAGACGCATTTCTACGATGGCGCGCGATTGGATTTCAGTCAATTCAAAACGCTCCATCAAACCGCTGATTGCGTCATTCGGAGTTTTGGCGGCACGGATGATTTTGATTACCTCGTCAATATTGTCCGATGCGATAATCAAACCTTCTAAGATATGGGCACGTTCTTTAGCTTTACGCAAATCATATTGTGTACGGCGGATAACTACGTCGTGACGATGCTCTACGAAATACTTGATGAGGTCTTTCAGGTTCAGCAAGCGAGGACGTCCGTGTACCAATGCCACGTTGTTTACGCCGAAAGAAGTCTGCAACAATGTCATTTTGTAGAGCTTGTTCAGCACTACACTGGCGTTGGCATCGCGTTTTACGTCGATGACGATGCGCATACCTTCGCGGTCAGACTCGTCGTTGGCATTGGAAATGCCCTCTATCTTCTTTTCGTTGGCCAAATCGGCGATGGATTTGATTAATTCGGCCTTATTTACTCCGTAAGGGATTTCGGTTACAACGATTTTGTCATGCGTGGAAGATGTTTCAATCTCAGCCTTGGCGCGCATTACAACACGTCCGCGACCGGTCATGTAGGCTTCGCGCACACCGCTCATACCATATATATAACCGCCTGTCGGGAAGTCGGGAGCTTTGACGTAAGTCATCAAATCTTCGATGTCGATATCATTGTTGTCGATATATGCGACGCAGGCATCTATCACTTCGGACAGATTATGGGTCGGCATATTCGTAGCCATACCTACGGCGATACCGGAAGCACCGTTGACAAGAAGGTTCGGAATGCGGGTTGGCATTACGGTGGGTTCCAGCAACGAGTCGTCGAAGTTGGTTTGCATGTCTACAGTCTCCTTATCAAGATCCTGCATCATTTCTTCTCCAATCTTTTGCAAGCGGCATTCCGTGTAACGCATGGCAGCTGCGCTGTCACCGTCCACAGAACCGTAGTTGCCTTGTCCGTCTACAAGCATGTAGCGCATAGCCCACGGCTGTGCCATACGGACGAGAGCGCCATATACGGATAAGTCACCGTGCGGGTGATATTTTCCTAATACCTCACCGACAACTCTCGCAGATTTCTTATAGGGTTTATCCGACGTATTTCCCAGTCCCATCATACCGAAAAGAATTCTTCGGTGAACAGGTTTAAAACCATCTCTAACATCCGGAAGGGCACGTGAAACAATGACCGACATGGAGTAGTCAATGTACGATGACTTCATTTCCTCCTCGATGTTAATCTTTATAATTCTGTCTTGTTCAAGCATTTAAAAAGATTATTAATTATACATTTGCGGGTTTGTGAAAAACCACGCTAAAGTACTGCTTTTTTACGATATACAAAAGTTTTCCCTCATAAACTTTGTTGCAGATTTCCATGCTTGAAACCCCGTTTGGATATATGGTTTTTCGTTTGATGTATAATCGGTTAAAAATAAGACAGATACAAGTACCAGAAAGATACCTCCCTTTGGTACTCAGTGTACCTTACTAAGGTACGAGCCGTACCAAGCTTAGGTATATGAAGTTTCTTAGGTTGGTACATCGAATACCAACCGTTGGTACGGATGAAATTCCCACGTATTATAATATAATGTGTAGGGCGAGCCGGAAAGATGTGATTTATGGCACGGGATTTGTATATTATTAATCCAGTTTATGGTATGCAATATAAAGAAATGCGTATCTTTGTCAGTCAAAACCTTTAATTAAGGAGATAAAAATTATATGAACAATCAATTTTCACAAAGAGTTTCTGATATTATAACTTATAGCAAGGAGGAAGCCAACCGACTGAGAAATAGATATATCGGCCCGGAGCATCTTCTGCTCGGCATGCTACGTGACGGTGGAGGAAAAGCTATCGAGATATTGATGAAACTCGATATAGACTTGAAGCAAGTAAAAAAGCGCATTGAAAGCTTCTTGAGAGATGCCGAAGACGATACCCTATTGCCCGATGCGGATGTGCCATTGTCGCCAATGGCCGCTAAGATATTGAAGATGTGCATTCTGGAAGCGCGCATTTTAAAGAGTGCAACAGCCGATGCCGAACATGTGTTGTTGGCTATACTGAAGGATGGCGACAACCTGGCTGCTACCGTTCTGGAAGAAAACCGGGTGAATTATCAAGCTGTATTTGAACAGCTTACAATGCAATCTACCAACCCGAATGCTGGTATGGGATTTCCGGAAGAAGAGGAAGAAGACGATGAAGACATGAATATGTCCCATCCCTCTCGCAATGCAGGACAGGGCGCGGCTTCTTCTGCACAGACTGCATCGAAGAAGTCTTCCAATGATACTCCGGTCCTGGATAATTTCGGTACGGACATGACCCGTGCGGCAGAAGAAGGCAAGCTCGATCCGGTTGTAGGGCGTGAGCGTGAGATAGAACGCTTGGCGCAGATATTGAGTCGTCGTAAGAAAAACAATCCGGTGCTGATTGGTGAGCCGGGTGTCGGCAAGTCGGCTATTGTAGAGGGATTGGCACTGCGTATCGTTCAAAAGAAAGTATCCCGTATCTTGTTTGACAAGCGAGTGGTAATGCTCGATATGGCCTCTGTTGTAGCCGGAACCAAATATCGCGGACAGTTTGAAGAGCGCATTCGTTCCATTATCAACGAGTTGCAGAAGAATCCGAACGTAATCTTGTTCATAGACGAGATTCATACTATTGTAGGCGCCGGTGCAGCTGCCGGTTCTATGGATGCAGCCAATATGTTGAAGCCGGCTTTGGCTCGCGGCGAAATACAATGTATCGGTGCTACCACGCTTGACGAATACAGAAAGAATATTGAGAAAGACGGTGCTTTGGAGCGTCGTTTTCAGAAAGTTATAGTAGAACCCACTACTCCGGAAGAAACGCTACAGATACTGAGAAACATAAAAGAGAAGTACGAAGACCACCATAACGTGAGCTATACGGACGAAGCGTTAGAGGCATGTGTCAAGTTGGCAGAGCGTTATATAACCGACCGTAACTTCCCGGATAAAGCCATTGATGCTTTGGACGAAGCCGGTTCGCGTGTGCATCTGACGAACATTAATGTTCCCAAAGAGATTGAAGAGCAGGAAAAGCTGATAGAAGACGCACGTGTTTTGAAGGCTGAAGCCGTAAAGTCGCAGAACTTTGAACTGGCTGCCAGTTATCGGGATAGAGAGAAAGAACTTTCCGCTCGCCTGGATGAAATGAAAGAGGAATGGGAAGCACGTCTCAAAGACGACCGTCAGCTTGTTGGAGAGGAAGAAATAGCCAATGTCATATCGATGATGTCCGGTATTCCGGTGCAACGTATGGCTCAGGCGGAAGGTCTTAAGCTTGCAGGTATGAAAGAAGATTTGCAGGCAAAAGTTGTGGCTCAGGATGCTGCGATAGAGAAACTTACCAAAGCCATCCTGCGCAGCCGTGTAGGCTTGAAAGACCCTAACCGCCCTATCGGAACGTTTATGTTTCTCGGTCCTACCGGCGTGGGTAAAACGCATTTGGCCAAGCAGTTGGCTAAATATATGTTTGGCTCCAGCGATGCGCTGATACGTATTGATATGAGCGAATATATGGAGAAATATACGGTGTCCCGTATGATTGGAGCGGCCCCGGGGTATGTCGGCTATGAGGAAGGCGGACAGTTGACAGAGAAGGTACGCCGGAAACCTTATTCCATAGTGCTGTTGGACGAAATTGAAAAAGCTCACCCGGATGTGTTCAATATCTTGTTGCAAGTGTTGGACGAGGGACGTCTTACTGACAATTATGGCAGAACGATTGACTTTAAGAATACAGTCATCATCATGACCTCCAATATCGGTACCCGCCAGTTGAAAGAGTTCGGTCGTGGCGTAGGTTTTGCGGCACAGGCACGTACGGATGATAACGAGTACTCGCGCAGTGTGATTCAGAAAGCATTGAACAAGACCTTTGCTCCTGAGTTCCTGAACCGTCTGGATGAAATCATAACGTTTGACCAGCTTTCGCTGGATGCCATTACGAAGATTGTGGATATAGAGCTGAAAGGTTTGTATGAACGGATTGAAGCTATTGGCTATAAGATGGTTGTAGATGATGAAGCCAAGAGATTCCTTGCTGCCAAAGGCTACGATGTGCAGTTTGGCGCCCGTCCGTTGAAGCGTGCCATTCAGAATTATCTGGAAGACGGACTTTCGGAGCTGATTGTGTCTGCCGGATTACAGCCCGGTGATACGGTTAATGTTTCTGTCGATAAGGAAAAAGACGAGTTGAGTATAACCAAAGCTTAACAAGCCTTTATAATAAAACAGTCAAAATGTCAGTTCTTCGGGACTGGCATTTTTTTTGTGTTCAGTTTGCCAAAACAATAAAAATACAAATCTAAAAATATAAACTTAGTATGCAAAAAGGAAATATTGGGGTAACTACAGAGAATATCTTCCCCGTTATCAAAAAGTTTTTGTACAGTGACCATGAAATCTTCCTTCGTGAGTTAGTCTCTAATGCCGTCGATGCTACCCAGAAACTTAAAACACTGGCTTCTATCGGTGAGTTTAAGGGTGAACTCGGTGATTTGACCGTGCATGTGTCCTTAGGCAAGGATACGATTACCGTATCCGATCGTGGTATCGGCCTGACGGCAGAAGAAATAGATAAATACATCAATCAGATTGCATTCTCGGGAGCCAACGACTTCCTGGAGAAATATAAGAATGATGCCAATGCCATTATCGGTCATTTCGGACTTGGCTTTTACTCGGCTTTTATGGTTGCCAAGAAGGTCGAAATCATCACCAAATCCTATCAGGATGGTGCTAAAGCCGTGAAATGGACTTGCGACGGTAGTCCGGAGTTTACCATCGAAGATACGGACAAGGCAGAACGCGGTACGGATATCGTTCTTTATATAGACGACGATTGCAAGGAATTCCTTGAAGAAGCGCGCATCTCTTCTCTTTTGAAGAAGTATTGCAGCTTCCTCCCTATTCCCGTTGCATTCGGCAAGAAAAAAGAATGGAAAGACGGCAAGCAGGTTGAAACATCTGAAGATAACATCATTAATAACGCTAATCCGTTGTGGACGCTGAAGCCCAGCGAATTAAAAGACGAGGATTACAAGAAGTTCTATCGCGACCTCTATCCGATGTCCGATGAACCCTTGTTCTGGATACATCTGAACGTGGATTATCCGTTCCATCTTACTGGTATTCTGTACTTCCCGAAGGTAAAGAGCAATATAGAGTTGAACAAGAACAAAATCCAGCTTTATTGTAATCAGGTCTATGTAACGGACTCTGTAGAGGGTATTGTTCCGGACTTTCTGACATTGCTGCACGGTGTACTCGATTCGCCGGATATTCCGCTGAACGTGTCCCGTTCCTATTTGCAGAGTGACTCTAATGTGAAGAAAATCTCTACATATATTACGAAGAAAGTATCCGACCGCTTGCAATCCATATTCAAGAACGACCGTAAGCAATTTGAAGAGAAGTGGAACGATTTGAAAATCTTCATTAACTACGGAATGCTCACACAAGAGGATTTCTATGATAGAGCAAAGGATTTCGCCCTTCTTTCCGATACGGACGACAAGTATTATACCTTCGAAGAGTATAAGACCTTGATAAAGGATAGCCAGACGGATAAGGATGGCAATCTGATTTATCTGTATGCCAACAACAAAGATGAGCAATACAGCTATATCGAGGCTGCCAAGAATAAGGGATATAATGTGCTGTTGATGGGCGGCCAGCTTGATGTTGCCATGGTAAGCATGCTGGAGCAAAAGTTCGAGAAAGTGCGTTTTACCCGTGTAGACAGTGATGTCGTTGACAATCTGATAGTGAAGGAAGACAAGGCGAAAGATGTCTTGGAAGCCGATAAACAGGAGGTTCTCTCTGTTATCTTCAAGAGCCAGTTGCCGCAGATAGAAAAAACAGAGTTCAATGTAATGGCTCAAGCCTTGGGTGAAAATGCTTCACCGGTCATGATTACTCAAAGCGAGTACATGCGTCGTATGAAAGAAATGGCTAATATCCAGGCAGGAATGAGTTTCTATGGCGAAATGCCGGACATGTTCAACCTGGTATTGAATGCCGACCATAAACTGGTAAAGGAGATTCTGGCTGATGAAGACAAGGAATGTGCGGCTGCCGTTGCTCCGATTCAAAAAGAAATGGACGATGTAAATACTCGTCGTAATGAATTGAAAAAGAAGCAGGAGGGCAAGAAAGACGAGGACATTCCTACAGCCGAAAAGGATGAGGTAAATGATTTGGATAAGAAGTGGGAAGATTTGAAAAACCGGAAAAATGGATTGTTTGCCAACTATGCCGCTCAGAATAAGGTTGTCCGTCAACTTATTGATTTGGCATTGCTCCAAAATGGTATGTTGAAAGGTGAAGCTTTGAATAATTTTGTAAAGAGAAGCATCGATTTGATTAAATAAGCCCCTTTAGATTTCTATTATAACAGGGCATTGCAGCTAATATGAGTTGTAATGCCCTTTTTTTGTCTGTTTTTTCGTAATAGGTCTGTTTTTTTTCGTTGGATACGAGGTTTTTGGAAACAATTGTCTATATTTGAGCATTGAATAAATTAGTATATTTCACTCGAAACCGTATTCATGAAAAGATTTTTTTTGTTTTTGTCAGCCTGTTTATTGCTTCTGCCGTTTGTGCAAGCTCAGAAAGTAGGACTTGTTTTGAGTGGCGGAGGTGCGAAAGGCATGACCCATATCGGTATCATTCGCGCTTTGGAGGAAAACAATATTCCTATCGACTACATTACAGGTACTTCTATGGGAGCTATCATAGGTTCACTCTATGCTATGGGGTACTCTCCCGATGATATGGAGGCTTTATTGCGTTCCGAAGACTTCAAACGCTGGTATTCAGGACAGGTAGAACCCGAATACGGGTATTATTTCAAACAGAACCGGCCGACCCCGGAGTTTTTCAATATCCGTTTCTCCTTTAAGGACTCGCTGCATATCAAGCCTCAGATACTTCCTACAAGCATGGTAAATCCCATTCAGATGAATCTGGTCTTTGTGGAGCTATTTGCACGGGCTACGGCTGCATGCAGCGGCGATTTTAACCGCCTGTTTGTGCCTTTCCGGTGTATTGCCTCCGATGTATATAACAAGAAACCGTTGATTATGCGTAGAGGAGATTTGGGAGATGCGGTACGCGCTTCCATGAGTTTTCCGTTTGTTTTCAAACCGATAGAGATTGATAGCGTTTTAGCTTATGACGGTGGAATTTATAATAATTTCCCCACAGATATTATGCGTGAGGACTTTAAACCGGAAGTCATCATAGGTAGCGTGGTAGCCGCCAACCCCGGTAAGCCGAAAGAGAATGATTTGATGAGCCAGCTTGAAAATATGATTATGCAGAAGACGGATTATACTCTTCCGGATTCTTTAGGCATTATTATGACATTCAAGTATGACGATATAAGCCTTTTGGACTTTGACCGTTTGCAGGAGTTGCACGATATCGGCTATAACCGGACTATCAGTTTAATGGATTCTATAAAAGGCCGTATTCATCGGAGGGTAAGTGCGGAAAATGTTCGTTTAAGGCGGTTGGTCTACCGCAGTAATTTGCCTCAATTCCGCTTTAGGGACATCTATATAGAGGGCGCCAATCCACAACAGCAGGCGTATATCAAAAAAGAATTTCATGACGAAGACCATGAGGTGTTTACATATGAAGATTTGAAACGTGGATATTTCCGTTTGCTGTCTGATAATATGATATCGGAGATTATACCTCATGCTGTATATGACTCTGAAAACGACTTGTATTCGCTGCATCTGAAAGTGAAAATGGAAGATAATTTTTCTGTAAGGATGGGTGGAAGTGTATCGACAACCAGCTCTAATCAGATTTATTTGGGATTGGGTTATCAGGACTTGAATTATTATTCCAAAGAAATAACCCTTGACGGCCAGATTGGCAAGGTATATAATAATGCGCAGCTTATGGCCAAGATAGACCTTCCTACCCGTATTCCAACCTCTTACCGCCTTATTGCTTCTTTAAGTACGTTCGATTATTATAAAAAGGACAAACTCTTTTCTAAGAATGATAAACCCTCTTTTAACTCTAAAGATGAACGTTTTGTCAAGCTGATGGTAGCCTTGCCTTTTTTGGCCAATAAACGGGCGGAAATAAGCATCGGATATGGGAAACTTCAAGACAATTACTTTCAGTCCAGCGTGATTAATTTTGACAAGGACCGTTCGGACAGGAGTACCTACAACCTTTTGGGAGGGGCTATCGGCTTTTATGGGAGTACGCTGAATGCACGACAGTATGCCACTAAAGGGTATTTTGAAAAACTGGTGGCACAGGTCTTTAGCGGAAAGGAGAAATTTGTACCGGGAAATCCGACGGAAACGAGTGTTACGACTAAAGAAAGGCAATCTTGGCTGCAAATTTCTTATATGAAATATGCCTATCATACTATGAGTCCCAAATTTACTTTGGGATGGATGGCAGAGATGCTGTATTCATCGAAGAACTTTTCGGAGAATTATACGGCAACCATGTTGCAGGCGGCAGATTTTTCTCCTACTCCTCATAGTAAGCTGATGTATAATGAAGCATTCCGGGCCAACCAATTCTTGGCAGCGGGTATCAAGCCTATTTTTGTTTTCAATGATATGTTCCAATTCCGTTCTGAATTTTATGGTTTCGTACCGATATTTCCTATTAAAAAGAATGCATTGAACAAAGCTTATTATGGAAAAGCGTTTTCGCGCTTTGAATATATAGGAGAAATTTCTGTAATATGCCAATTGCCCTTTGGAGCAATATCTGCATATGTAAATCATTATAGCTCACCGAAAAAGGAGTGGAATGTGGGGTTGACACTCGGCTGGCAGCTGTTTAATTATCGATTCATTGAGTAATTTTTTTCAAAAAAAGTTTGCGTATCTCTTGCTAATTCAAAAAAAGTACGTATCTTTGCACCCGTAAAACAAACAAGGCCGCGTAGCTCAACTGAATAGAGTAGCTGACTACGGATCAGCCGGTTACAG
>OIYD01000490.1_pt1 | contig 32013 bp, 55 predicted proteins | sample 1588141 | NCBI WGS metagenome assembly OIYD01 (sample SAMN03283259) | human gut metagenome | biome: human-associated habitat; material: feces | host: Homo sapiens | place: USA | collected 2013
CCCGGAGCGCCTGCGACTCCTTCGAGCGCAAATGGAACAACGGGGTCAACTGGTGCGTCAACAACGCCACGTGCATCGGCTGCACCTCCCCGACCTTCCCCGACGGGCAGTCCCCCTTCTACGTCAACTAGGCCGTTTTCCGGCCGGGAGGCGGCAATCCTCCGGGGTTGCGCTTATCTGACACTCTGAACGGGGTTTCCCGTTCCAGTCGCTTTTGAGGAGCCACTTTATGGCAGAAGCTACCCAGACGAAAACCACGATCGCCATCGATCCGGTGACCCGTATCGAAGGCCATCTCAAGGCCGAGGTCGTGGTTGAAAACGGCAAAGTCGTCGATGCGAAACTGACCGGCGGCATGTACCGTGGTTTCGAATCCATCCTGCGCGGGCGTCATCCGCGCGACGCCGCCCAGATCGTGCAGCGCATCTGCGGCGTGTGCCCCACCGCCCATGCCACCGCCGCCAGCATCGCGCTGGAAAAAGCCAGCGGCACCGCGGTTCCGAGCAACGGCCGCGCCACCCGTAACCTGATCCTCGGTGCGAACTACCTCCAGTCGCACATCCTGCATTTTTACCATCTGGCGGGCCAGGATTTCATCCAGGGGCCGGACACCGCCCCGTTCATGCCGCGCTACGCCAAGCCCGATCTGCGCCTTCCCCCGGCCATCCCATTTTTCTGACCAGTACCCCTTTATATTATCCCAAGTAGTGGAGCAAGTCTGATCGAATCCAGTAAACCACGTATCAAACTCTTGCTGTTCTTCTTCTCTTGCCTTCCGGTTACTCTCCTGCCATTCGGAAATTCCAGTTTTAGCATCCTCAAGCCAATCTTTTATGTCGAAAGGAGATTTAACCAAATCAGTATTAAATCCACCCTCATTTGACATGAAAGGCGATTTAACTCCTGTCAAACTATTGGCTTCATTTGGATCTCTATCATAGATATTCCAAGGGCTGAATTTTCCATTTTCTTTATTATTGCCCTGCCAATTTTTAAAGCCGTTTTCATTAATATAGTCAATGTCTTCTTTCCATTGCTTAAACGCCTCGAATCCGGTCATAACCAATGTTACACCAGCTGTCACAATACCAATCGTTGCCAATAACGGCAGGTTGGTTGCTAAAAAAGAGACTGCATTGTATGCCATACTTCCTGCTTTAAAAGCAAGGAAAGCCGTAGCCAATGCCCCAATAGCGTCCGCCACGTCTTCGGCTTCAATCCCTTCCAGTGCATCCCCTATGGCTTCAAGGATTCCCGCAAGCCATTCACTGTTCAGCACACCAGCCACCAAGTCTGAGAAACGCTGTAAGAACAAAATAAGCCCTTCGCCCACAGTTTCTGCGAATGGCTCTAACTTCTTCCAAAATTCACTCAGGTTTCCACGTATTTTCTCCCAGTCCACCTTTTCGTTAAATGAAGTAAGCACATCCAGCAGTTCAGGAAGCCCTTTCTCCATTGTCCAAGTACCTAAAGGTAAAAGTACCTGTGTATAAAAATCCTCAAAAATACCGCTGCTTGCATCCACTACAGGTTTAAGTGACTCTGTAAATCTTTCGAAAGCAGTAAGTAAAGGTTTAAAATCCAGTTTATCAGCCCATTCTACGGTAGCACCTGCTGCACTTCTGATATGTCTGGTTATGATCGCAAAAATATCACGGATATTCTCCATGATATGGAGTCCTGTCTCATTTTCATTCCATGCTTCCCGGAAGTTCCGCGCAAGGTTCCCGACAATAAGACCGATATCACCTATGATATGTAGTGCATCAGACAACATGTCTATTGTTTCGGCCTGGTTCCATACCGTAAGGAAGTCCTCTCCGATGTCCTTAAACAGCTTCTTGACTTCATTTAGCGCATATTTCCATGAATCCATGACAAACTTACCCTCGCGGTTCCAAGCCTCTTTAAATGGCCGGAAAAGCTTGCCCATGATGTCCTTTATCTTCTTTGACAGGTCTTTGTACTTGCCTTCCACCTCCACGGTTTCAAACATATCGGAAGGGGATATGCCCCCTGCTCCGCCGGAGTCCTGCTTCTGCTGGATAACATTCAGTTCATCGATACCCAGCGTCGCATTTTTAATATCCTTTGCTGCTTTTTTGGCCGCGCTGCCGGTTTTATCCAGGCTGGCCGCATAATCCTCATTAACACCGACAGCCTGCACCACAGTACCTTTTCCCGTTAAAGCTGCAAACAACTGCCCTATCGCATTCGCTGCCGTAACGGCAAGCTGGATTATTGTATTTAAGGCAGGGGCAAAGGCATTCAGCATAGGGGATACTGCTACCGCAAACGCATTTTTAAGCTGCGTTAGGGAGGACATAAGCAGGGACAAGGACTGGTTCGTACTGTCAGAATATTGAGCCAGGTTCTGGAATCCTTGTTTACCACCTTCGATAATAGCCCGCATACTTTGCCGGATAAGCATAAGCTTAAACATGTTCCCCAGCCGGAAGAGGCTTTTGGACAACTTATCGGCACTGAGCCGGCAGCCATCGGATGCTTTCTTATGCTTATGTAATGCCGCCGTAACCCCAGATATTTTCCCCTTCACCTTATTCATCACATCTGCGGCGGCACTCATGGCCTTCCGGAAGCGTTCCATACCGGATGCTCCGCCGCTACCCGCTTTTTCAAGCCGTTCATGGGTCTGGGCGGCTTCCCCACGGAGCCGGTCAAGTTTCTGTGCAGCAAGTTCCAGTTCAGATGTAAGCTTCTGTACTTCTGCTGTGCTTTCCGGGTTCATCCGCGCTTCTTCCAGCTTCCGGTTCAGGTCAATTACCTTATTTTCAAGTTCGTCATACTTTGGATTCAATTCATCTATCTTCCGTATAACTTCTTCCAGACCATACGGCTTTAACCCTTGTTCCTCCTGATACCGCAGCTCAGTCAGTTTTGATAACAGCGGCTGCATTTCCTTATCTGCCGCCGCCATTGCTCTCTCTGCTTTTTTCAGTTCGGATTCTAGGAATGAAATAGAGCCGTTTCTTGCCCCGCCGCTGTTCATGGCATTCAGTTTGTTCCGTAAGTTTTCAACCTTCGCAGTCTGTGCATTAATGGCCTCTGTCTGTTTATTCAGCTTGTTCGTAAGCGAATCGATTTCCTTCCCCGCAGAACCGGTTGTGACCTTATTTATGGCGTCATGGATACGGCCTGTACATTTATTAACCGTAGCAGTAACCTTCTCGGTTTTGGCCTTTACTGCATCAATTTCTTTCTTGTAGGCTTCTGCTTTGGCTTCTATAACGACCTGTAGTCTTTCCAACGTTGTGCCTTCTGCCATTATGGTTCACCTCCTCCTTTGGCTTCCCTGATCCGGGCGTTATGCGCTGCCGCTGCGGCTCTTAAGCGGGCATTTCTTTCGTCCAACTGCTTCTGATATTTCTTCTTTTCCGCTTTTTCACTTTTGGGGAATAAGAAAGGGTAATGATTCTCCACCGTCAGGAACGGATGCTGATCATCGGTCCCGCCAAATGTCTGCCCAATCTGTAAAGCTTGTACCTGCAGGGCAATTGCCAGGTTCTTAAACTCTTCAATCTTTTCCTTCTGCCGGCGCTCTTCCCTCTTCTGGTACGCAGCCATTAAATCCATAATCTCTGCGATACTGTAGCCCCAAAAAGCTTCAGGGCTGTACCCCAGCTCAAGAAATCCAGGATACAACCCCTCTATAACGTCCGTAACTCGATCATCAGATTTTACATATCTTCCCTGGCTTTCTCCATCGTTTCCGATAGGTCTTTCGCCATCGTTTGAGAGAAAAAACCGCTTACCATAAATATTTCCATGTATACATTGGCGTAGAAATCCAGCTGGGAGCCGCCATCCTCCATATAACGGTCAAACATCGTTTCCACATCTTTCACTTTTACACCATGCTTCCAGGGTTTCATAGCAACATGCGTCACATCCAACATTACAGTTAGGGGCGGCAGGGATTCCCCATCCTGCGGCTGCATCAGGTTTATGACGTTGGTTTTATACCGGCTTTCCAGTTCTTTGATACCGGCAGTACTAAGCTTCAGCTGATAACCAGTTCCGCCAACATTCCACACCGCGAAGCCGATACTTTTCTTTTTCTCAGCAGCTGTTTCTTCCTTTTTCTCAGTTTCCTGTGCTTCCGTAGGTACTTTTTCTTCCGGGAAATAATTCATTCTTCATATCCTCCATTATTTTTTATTCTTAAGCCGGGTCCACAAAAACGATATCGCTCTGAATAGCCATCGTCACATCAAACTGGATAACACCGTTCACACCGCCGCCGGTACGCTTTACAGATACCTTTGCGTCAAACTGGATTTTTGTCCCGTCCGCATCCGTCTCACAGAAGGAACCAACTCCATCGGCTGCCTCCAAGGCTCTTAGGGTACGGTAAGGGCAGTCTGCTTTTGAGTTATCGTACAGGAACTTATAAACCAGTTCCCCCGCGTCCCCAATGCCCATATCATATTTCTTTACCTTATCCTTAAGGACGGTTATATCCACCTTCTCCGGCGTGTTCCCTATTTCCGGAATCTCCTGCAGTCCGGGAAGATCCGTATATTCTGCTGCATCACCTTTTTTTAATCCAAGTTCTGCTCCATTTGCTAACATGCTTGTTTCCTCTCTTTCTTCTTAATTCCAATATACAAGTTCTGAATGCATATCAATAATGCCCTCGTATCTCATCTGTTTATGCCGCAGACCGGAAGGGTCCGGTACGTCCTGGCAGCCCGTCCTGACCAACCCCAAGGCAGACACAGCTGCATCCACTTTAAGGGCAGCTTCCGATGTGCTCCCACCGTTCCAGACATCAATACGGTACCGGACGCGGGATTTCTGCTCCCCTTGTTTAGTCCTCTCATATACACTGTTATCTTCTTCTACATACTGGATTGCCGGTAGGTGTGCCCAATCGCTGGGGTATATGTCCGATACATTATCAAGGACTGTTTTAAGGGCTTCATATACCTGGTCTTTTACATTTTTCATTCCATTTCCTTCCTGCAGTATTCTGCTATCAGGTCAGCTACCTTTTCCTCATTGTTTTTGAGCGCTGGATAAAGAAAAGGATGCGCAGGCTGTCCGGTGCACTGGTAAAACACGCCGTCTTTTGTGGTTATCTTAAACCAACGATATTTTTCAGCGATTTCCTTGTCCACCTGGCTTTCATGAATCCACCAGGGAGACTGTGTATAGGCGGGAGATATAGCCGGGGATATCCCTTCATGGTTCTCTTCCCCCCTCGGCCCCGTCCCCAGCTCCACAAACGGAGTGTAATGTTTATTACTAAAGCAGATTCCTATTGCATGATCCGGCGTCCCCTCTACTGTAGTCATGATTGACTGCTGTAGTTCACCGGTATTTCCAGGGCAAAATGATTTCGCATCTGCTTGCACCGTTTTAATCGCCCGTCCTACTCCCCTGCGTAAATCAATATCCGACAAGTTATCAAGTTTCCTTACAAGTTTATTTGCATCAATGGACAATCCTCTCCACCTCCATGTATAGTGGCTTGTACGGTTTAATCGCAATGATACGATAATCCGGCAGGCTGTCCGGGGATGCATACAAGCATATCCCGTCCTTTTCCCGCAGGCTGAAACCGTCAAACTGATATATCAGCCCGTCCTTATCCGCTACAGGACTATACTTGCCCTCCACCCGGCAGTTAAAGATGTAGTTCAGACGGTCCCCATACTGCTCTGTCTGCACCTTCCCGCCGGCAGGCCATACCTGCATCGTTAGTGGATGGGCCTCACCGAAGCTTTCGACCGACACCCCTTCCCGGTCCCTCTCCACTTTACGGTTCCGCAGGTGGTATTGTTTCAGGGTGCTTCCCTTCATTCTCATAGGCTTTTCCTCCAATCCGCGCCAGCCGGAACCGGTTTAGGATATCATAGATATGCTTCGGTGCATTATCAAAGCTGTAGCTGCCGCCTCCTTCGCTCCGGCCAGTTTCCCCTTCAGTACCCAAGCGATTGTAAGCAATCAGGGCCAGGTCACGGACAGGCTTTTCCAACTGCGGAATCAAGTGCGTCCGGCATGTATAAGCCAGCACATATTCTTCGGCATCCGATAACAAAAGGGAGAGCAATTTATCGTCACCCTCCCCTGTCAGTACCTTTAATTTTTCCAGATTGTCAGCCATCAGACCACTTCCTTAAGGACTTCCAGCAGTTCCGCTTTATTAAGGGCAGACACCCCTTCCAGCTCCTTCTCTTTCGCCAGGGCTTTCAGCTCTGTCAGGGTCATATCTTCCAGATGTTTCGGTTCCCCCTGTTCGGCCCCTTCGGGTTCTTCTTTTACAGGCTCCTGCACGGGTTCTTCCACCAGAGTATATCCCTGTTCCTTGTAGATTACACGGAAGGCTTTCCCTGATACATCAATCTCTCTTTCACCATACTTACATTTCATATTAGTTGCCCCCTTCTGCCGGAGTGGGCGCTGTTTTCACCAGCAAAGAGAATGCTTCATCCTTTATCGGCAGATATCCCAGACGCATTGTTGCCTTGATTGCAACCATGTCCTGCTCTGCCAGGGAGATCGGCTTTCCGTCAGCGTCAAGCGTCCCCTGGAGTGTTGCTTCCTTCAGGATTTCATACTCAAGCCCATCACGGATACCTACAAGGGATTTTGTCCAGTCAGCAGCCACGATTTCCGCCTTGGCCTTATCCCATGCACCATTCCGGGAAAACTCAATAGGGCTGGAATAAAATTCATTCTGGTCTACCCCAGGGACAAACAGGGCGTTCCCATTGGCATCCCTTAATTTACGCAGCCGGTTCTTAATGCCGTAATGGGCGGCAAAGCCGTTTACATCCAGTCCGGCATCCTCAATCAGTGCCATAACGTCCGATACATCCAGGTCGAGGGATGCTGCTGCACCATCCACAATATAATTTTCTGCGTCCACAGCTGCCTTATATACATTTCGCGCAAATGGGGAATTCGTTCCAAATATACAGGCGGCATCAATAGCAGTATAGAAAGCCTCAGCAATAGGCTCCTTTAACTCAGAAAATACATCAATAGTGGTATCCTTCAGCTTTTCCTTCGTCACAGGGACGATAACTGCCAGTTTCTTTGCCAGCATTTCCGGGAAGATCCACTGTGCACCGCTGGTCTTAATACGCTCACCTTCACCCACCCAGTATGCTCCGGGTCCATCTACCATCACCGGGAACTTCTTGTTATCGGAGGTCATAGTCTCCACTTTGGACAGCCGCAGGATGGAAGAGCCGCGCGCCACATCCTTCATAATCTCCTGGGCCTGCACCTTCGGCACAAAGCCGGTTAATTCATCTTTTAAATATCCCATTCTTTTTCTCCTTATCTCTTAGATTGGTTTTTCCTGATAACATCGACAAATGACTGTGCACCGTTTCCATTGCCATCCGGTTCCGGCGCTTTCTTCGGGGGTTTTCCTCCCTTAAGCTTCTCATCCACAGCCTTCTGCACGGCCTCCTGGAAGGCTTTTTCCATAGACGCTATGGATTTACTGCAGGAGTCCGCATCTGTGTACACAAGCACATCAGCAAGCCCCACGGGCAGCTCTTTTTCTGCCAGGGTAACTTTTGCCTGGGCCATTAACTCCCGGCGGGTTATGTCTGCTTCCCGGTCTGCCAGTTCCTTCTCATGCTTCTGCTGCAGGTATTGATTCTTTTCTTCCTTGGACATTTTCGCAAGCTTCTCAGCTTCGGACAGTTTATCATCAGCCAACGCCTGCCATTTCTGCTGTGCATTCGTCAGGGCTGTATTGATTGCTTTCTGGACACGCCGGTCAAACTCCGCCTGGTTGCCATCACCTTTCAAAAAATCATCAAATGAGGGAGGCTGTTCTGCACTATTCCCCTCTCCTGTTTCCCCGTCCCCGGTTCCGCCGCCATTGCTGCTATCACCGCCAGCCCCGGCACCGTTCCCATCCCCTTCTGCAAAAAATTGAATATTCATCGGGATTCTGCATCTGCCTAAATTCCTCATAGTCTTATACTTCATAATTCATCCTTTCCGCCCCAGCCCGTTCAAAGCCCAGGCCATTGCATAAAAATAACGCCCGGTCTCCCGCGCGCCTGTTGCACTGTTTAACGGACAGCTCCGAGATATTGGATCACCGCCTTTCTACTTTGCCGGCTCCTTTGTCTGTTTTTCTTTAATGATTACAGCAACACCTTCTTTTACAAGGTGCTGCGCCCTCTGTTCAGATACTTCAAAGATTTCTCCAACCTCTTTGATTAAACCAAACATTACGTCGCTGTAGCGCTTGATTACCTTTACCCGCATTTTCTCACCTCCCATCTTGTTTTTTGTGCCCCTTCTTAATATACTGTAATTGAGCCATAGAAAGGAGGGATACCATTGATAAAAAAACAGGAAATATCAGGTTTATGTTCAATTAACCAGAAGGAACAAACTATTATAATAGATTACATTGGTGAGCCAACTCTTAAAAACTCAACCAAATATGAAAAAGGAACTTTTGACTGCCCGCATGCAGACTTATGCAATGGTGATTGTATTATCTATAATTCGGCTCCAAAGTACCTATAATTCCTCAACTTGCATTTCAGTCAATAATCCTTTTTCCAAAAGTAAATTCTTTGATACATAAAAATGACTATATGGCTCAGGCAGAGCCGGAACAACTTTCTCATTGATAGCCATATTAGTTGCTTTCATCTCTAAATAGAGATGGGGAAGTTCTCCGGCCCTATGCTCTACGCGGTATCCGGTTACATCTTCTATTTCTTTTCCATCTACAAGTACCTTTGCGAATACTCCGCCGAGAGTCTGTATTTCAATTCTGGGTTTATCCATTTTATACCATCCTTTCTCCGCATAAGAAAACCACCAGTATTATCCGGTGGTTCATTCATCAACTACTGATTTTATATCGTCCATAGTAATTTCTATGGTATCCCAATCTTTTGGAGAGCTTCCCACGTCAACAAGAAAATGTGTTTCATCCCAAACCTCAACAACGGCAGCCCGGCGCCCGTCCTTCAGGACAACCGAATCATACTGACTTATTTTCATTCCCTCACACCTCCTTGATATATGTGCTTGTCATAGACATTGTTCCGTCTGGCCTGTGAATCCATCCGACAACGACATTCGCCGGCTTACCCTTTAAACCATACAGAATAATCTTTTGTTCATATCGGTTTCCGAATCCCTCATTACCTTTGAACGTCACCGGATATTCAGATGCTCTCCCACGAATCTCCTTCTGAAGCATTCTCCAATTATCAATATTGTACCCCAGCCGTTCCTCAAAGTTCTTTCCCTTTGGCAGGCCGTCTTTATTGTTGCCTCCAAAGAGATATTTTGTAAACTTGCTCTCTGACACCACCGCTTTATCCGCATCAGGAAGTTTCAATTCAGGATGGTCAGATAATTCATTCCGGCGCCGGTAATCCAGCTTCATATACTGCCACTTCTCAGCATCAGTATACTTCACTCTCTGGAAATCGTCCAGTCTTTCCGGCACATCCTTACTGAGTAACCGCGCATAGGTTTTATGCTGTGTCCTATCCTTGGAACGGTTCTTAGCCATCCGCTCTTGCAGCTCTGCCTCTGGGTTTCCCTCCACATACTTCTTGTGCCACTCTTCGTAAGTCATGTCTGCTGGCACATACATTGTCTTGCCTGTTACCGGGTCCCTGGCCCATCGTTTCATCCGGGCCAAATCTTCTGTACCGATATATGCTATCGTAGTGCATCTGCACCAAGGATGCATAGGAGGATAGTTGACTGATACTTTTCTCTCTGCGACCAGAAAGTCCTTTCTGTCCAGCGGCGCACAATCCTCTTTACAGGTTCGCACATCCAACGTCGCCACATAAATATAACGTTCTATGCCGCATTCCTTGTAACTTTCGGCTTCCATTTCGTTCGCCAGAAAGGAAGCTTCAGTCCTCACAAGCCGCCGGGCATTGCTGGCCCCAGTTGCAAACTTGTCCTGGATTATCTCAGCCGTTTCCCGGTCTGTCCGGCCAGTTATCAGACTGAGAAGCAGTTCTTCCTTCAATGTCTGCGCCAGACCGGTTGTGTTTTTCCATATGCGGTCTGAGTAATTCATGCCGGACCATCGACTATTGATTACCCTGTCTATCTTTTCAGCTGTTACTACGCCAAAAGAAAAACCGTATCCTGCACACTGCTGGATGTCAAACATGGACTTGTAGAAGCTCTCATTTGCCAGATCTACATAGAAACTGGTATTGCGTACCTTTTCCTGCCCGTATACCTCCCGCATTACCATATCAATCTGGTTCTGCTTCTGCTGCAGGTGCTCCAAACGTGCCTGATACGCAGGCGCTTCCAGTTCTGCCAGCAGTTCCGCCTTTATGGCATCATCCTTCTCTTCCCTGAGTACCCGCTTCAGTTCATCCAGTGACGCTTTATCCCGCATTTTGGTAAGCAGCCGGCGCGCTTCGGCTTCTGACAGATGATGCTTCCGCCGGAACCGACTGAATATCTTATCCAGTTCGTGGCTCAGATACCCGGACGATTTCAGATAGAGCTTTGATATTTCATCAGCGACCGCCTCAGCTTCAACCATGTATTCAAACATGCGTTGCGCCTGCCGGCGGATCCAGTAATCACTCATCTACATCACCGCGCTTCTTTTTGGCAGGCGGTTTGTCCTCCGGTTCATTATCCGGCGGAGAATTGCTTCCGAGTCCGAAGGCTTCCTTCTGCTTCTCAAAGGCTTCTTCCTCTTCCTTCTCCACCGCTTTCAATTCTTCCTCCGGATCCTCCACAAAAGGGATCTGGGACAGCAACGTCTTTCGGCTTACCTTTCCCCAGAGATTAGCTGTTATCTGGCTGATTTCAAGCAGGTTCTTCGGTAGCGCTCTTGTAAATGTCGGGGCAACGCCCGATACATCGACCTGTATCCCCTTCACGGACAGGAAGTTAGCAAAAATGCGAAGCCGCTTCCGCAGCCCCTTTTTGTAATACCTGGTCTTAATCTTCGTGATATTCTCCATCCCCAGCAACTTAAACTCCATAGCTACGCCCGACACATTCCCGCCGAAAGATTCATCTGTCATGCACGGGATGTGGCTGAATTTATGAATGTCCTGTTCTATGGCCTTTTTCAGTATCTCTACGCCGGACTCATCAAACGTCCGTGTGAGGTACTCTGCCCTCGCATCGGAAGCCGGCAGTTCCAGCAGCCCATCCTCTTTTAACTTCTGGGATGCTGTCTTTCCATCTTCATCCTTGCTATCCTCATCCCCAAGGATAAAACCATATATAGCCAGGATGGCATCTATGAACTGCTCCTTGTCCGTAATACGGTCGCTCATAAGCGCATTGTACGCATCAATGAGGGGTATCTGCAGCTCGTAGTCACCGATTGCAAGCTTATTGTTCTGGTACTCTATAACCGGCACCTCTCCCATGTAATGCGCTTCCGGTTCCTCGAGGAATGCCTGCGGCCCCTCGATATCCTCAATGTTCAGGACATACCGGTAATTTTGGGTCAGTACCGTTGCTACATATACCGTGCGGGCATTGTTCGCATCGTCCTTCCTGGCATAATAGTACACAGCAAACAGTTCATTCTCTTCAATGGAATCGTCATGGACCATAAAGGTATTTTCTGCCGACAGGTTTTTAATGGACAGTTCCGTCTCTCCCTCCCGGACATAATCATACTCATAAGCAATGCCGTATATGGAAAGGTCAAGGCCATTGTCCCCGTCTGCTTCATCAGCCCCGGCCTGTTCCAGGGCATCCGTCAGCGGTGTGATATCTGCCTTGCTCTTGTAGGATACCGGGTTCCCGATGAAGTAAGAGCTGGCAGTATCTGCAATATCCTTCGCGTGGTTGCAGACAAGCCGGTTCTTCCGGTCCATATCCCTGACAATCTTATGCTGCCCCTCATAGTACCGCTTGTTGCGGGCCAGCTTATCCGCAAAATCCCGATGCTTAACTATAAGGCGCCGGATTGCCTGTTTGTCCGGATTGAGTTCGTTCCAACCCTCCGCCGGCATCGTGAAGTTATACATGATTATCACCTCCTTTAGCTGAATCCATATTTCTTTTTGTCTCTTACTTTTGCCGTCCTCCTGGTCATGGATGATTCCATGCCATACCGCACAGCATCAATAGTATGGTTATTTTTATCAGGATAACTGCCTTTAAAGTTCCCGTCCTTATCCATCTCAAGTTCATAACCGGTAAACTCCCTGGCTGCATTCGGGCAGCGTTTCGGGTCTATGATGATTTCCTCAAGTTCATCAGAAAGGAATTCCATCCCGTAGTCTACGGAGCCAGGGCCTTTTTTCGCCCCTATTACCCGCAGTCCCAACTCATTCAGGGCTGCTATCGCACGTGGTTCTTCCGAATCTGCAGTAATCAACTTATTAAGCGGATTAAACTTTCTAATTTCCCGCGCCGCCTTCGTATTCCCCAGCTTCACGGCATAAATTTCACCAAACAAATATAAGCGCTTCTGCTTACTGTTATAGTGCATCTTGATATAGGCCAGCGGGTCAGCACCGTATCCGAAGTCAAGTCCCTGTTTAATCCGGTCAAAGACTGCCATTTCTTCATCTGTGATTGTCCTGACCGTGACATTCTCAAATACCGCCCCACCGGTTCCTGTTGCCACTCCCAGATATTCATGCTCGTAGGCTTTTGGCTTTGTTTCTTTCAGATGCTCCGCTTCGATGAAGAACTGTTCTCCCAGCCATTCGCGGGGAACTGTACGGTAATTTGTATGGCTGACAACAGTGTCCTCCCTCACGTCCAATACATCCTGGTTTACCCAGCTGTTCATGGATTTCGGGGGATTCCAGCTATAGAAAACAAAAAACTCCGAACCGCCTCTCATAAGCGATTGGAGTATAGTACGTTCTTCCTCCGGGCCGTCAAACTCTGCCCGTTCTTCGAACCATATATATTTAAAATATCCGGTAGACAGCTTAACCGATTTTATTTTCTTCGGATCGTCTGCTCCACGGAATATAATTTTATTTCCAAATGGGATATACGTCAGGCCCAGCGGAGAAAGTTTCACTTTCCATTTGTCAGCGACACCAAGCATATCAATTGCCCAGCGCAGCTGCTCAAATACAGATTCCTCAAGGAATCGCCCTACCTTACGCATTGCAATGGCGTTCGCGTTCGGATCCTGCATCATTCCCAGAATGATTTCAATACTGATAAAGGATGACTTTGTGGAACCACGGCCGCCGGCAAGCTTATAATGCGTGTGACCGTGTCCAGATATGTCATGATGCAGGCCATAAAAGGAAGGGGCAATCAGACTGGATAACTTAACCTGTGTCTGTTTTGGGGATATCATCAACTATCACCACGCCTTCCACACCCTTCACATCCAGTTTATCATTCCACATCCCCAGGTGCCTTCCTATCAGTTCCAGAGCCTTCTCTTTATCATTCAGTTTGATTTCTATGCCGTTGGTCCCTTCTTTGATTCCGGCGATAACCCCAAGCTTATCCTGCGGCATGGATGCTGTTTCTTTTATTTTTACATACGGTCCTTCTATTGTCACAAAATCAGTAATCTTAGCAAACCCTATCTTTGCCAACTCCTGCAGCACCATGTCCTGAGTTATCTCTGTTCGCTGTTCCCTATCTTTCATACGTTTCTCAATATAGGCCGCAACGTTAGTATTTGTTAGTAATTTGCTTCCATTAACCCTCGCAGACTCATCCTTCCTGACCTTCGGATACGCCTCCTTGTAAGCCCTGGTGGCATTAAGGTCTATCAGGTATTCATCTGCAAATATCTTCTGTTTTGGCGTTAATGCCATCAGGCCCACCTCCTTTTCGGCAATAAAAAGAGGCGGTATGGTTACCACCTCTCAATCGTGTTTGTTTTACAAAAGTTAAGAGGCAGCGCTGGGCTACCTCTTGCTTATAGATGTATTCTATGACTGTGTTTTTCCGAATGCATATCCCCATAAAAGTGTTATTGCCGGAATAGCGATATTCCATAGAAACTTGACAAACTCCATATTATCCTTAAATACGCACGTTAATAGAACAAAAACCAGCAAAAGAATAATGCTCATCAACAATGCTATATACATCTGGGTATTCTTTTTACCAAATACTTTATCCAACATAGCCGGTTCCTCCTCTTTTGGGTTAGGTTTTATTACACTTTTAAGAACGTGATCCTTTATATCTGGATTTAAATCTGAATTGCTTACTTCTTTAATTATCTTAACTCTATCATTCTGATTATCATTCATAACTCTTCACCTATCCTTCTATGTAGAATGCATAGGTAAACATCCGTGGATTATTTGGCGTAGGTCTGCTAAAAATGTAATTGATTGTTAGAATTTTTCCACCTGCAAATTCCAATAGTGGCTTCGTTCCGACAGTCCCGTTTCCTAATGGCTCTTCAGTATTGAAAATAATAAATTCTATCGATTCATTATCAATTACCTTTCGCTTTACAATCGCTTCTGGGCCTGTCCTATAAGGCATAAATGTAAATGTAATATTCAATTTAGCCTTATACTCAGGACGTAAATCAATTATTATCTTTGCGTTAGAATCACTTTCCTTTAAGAGAAATGAACCATGTGATATAACTTTACAATTATCAGAATAAATTTCAGTATTCATCTTAGCCCTCCCAATTACATTTTTTCCCATTATACACTAAATACCGACAAAAAGAAACACCCTGCTATACACAGGATGCTTCTTCTAAAAATGTTGGGAGGTTAAATGGACGATTGATATAATCGTTCTAGCATAATTATAACATACTTGTTTTGTTAATGGTGTTAATTTGGTTAATCTTTCAAATACTTAGAAATTATCTGCGAAACCCTGCCATGTGTATAGCCTACTGCCGCAGCAACCTCCTTAACTTTCATTCCATCAATAAAACGATATGTGAAAATCTCCCGGTCTCCGGCATCCGGAATCCCTGCAATAAAATGTTCCACAGCCTCCATCTCTTTTTCCGCTTTCTGGATATCCTTATTTAATTTATCTATGTTCCTACGCTGTTTATCTGCTTCCAGAGGATCCTCCATCTCAACAGAAAATCTCTGTTCGATGTAAGGAAACTCATGGGAGGAACCAGTTACTTTCCCCTTCACCACAGGGATATCCCTGAACTGTTCTTCCTCAATTTTTTTCTTGCAGCGCTCAATCAGGCGTTTATTAGGTACGTATGCTCCCAAGGCTTTCCTGTCCATCACCATCAACTCCATTCCCTCCCTGTCTCCTTATCCTTGAGCGTAACCCGCCCCACAATCTCCATACCAGCCAAACTGGTAATAAGATGCAGGATATAGATTACCTGTTTTACTGCATGTGGCGGCCTGTCCGCCCGTTCTATGGCCTCACCCGCCGTGTTGTCGGGATAGCCTTCGCTGTTTTTAAACATTGTTATCCTCCTATGCTATACATGATTTATGGACATGCCGCAGCTGGCCCGGTGCCTGGGCTGCGTAATAGTCCCGTGTTACTTTGATATTGGCGTGGCCCAGGATATCCGCAATATCATCAAGGCTTGCCCCATGTTGACGCAGGCTGGAAGCCATTGTCTTACGCATCAGATGTGGGTATACCCGCCGCCGTAGCTCTGCCTTGGCCTTAATGTCCTGCAGCAGGTCCCGGTATGCGCTCTCATGTATTGGTAAAGCTGGCTTTTTTAGAGACACAAACAGGTAAGGGCTATCATCCTGTCTGGCATCCAGATACCGCTTTACATGCAGCCGGGCAGCATCATTAAGATATACCTCCCGATACTCTCGGTCTTTATGGCCGTATATCATCAAGGAGCCGGATACAAAATCTATATCCGTTATCTTAACTTCGGGGACCTCTCCTACTCTGGCCCCGGTGGACAGCAGGAATTCCAATACTGCCCTCTCCCGCTTACCCTTAATGGTATCTTGGTCGCAGGCCGTCCGAAGTTCCTCTACCTCAATCCCTTGCAAAAAGTCAATCGGTTTCCGTGGCACTTTTTTCTTTGCAACGTTTTCAACTGGGTTAGCCGTTATAAAATTACAGCGGCGAAGCCATGTGAATACGGAAGAAAGGAACTGCCGCTCATTATTGACACTCTGCGGGCTGTTGACCTTGAGCTTACCCCGTGCAAACTCATTGAGATAATACTCAATATCTATAGGCACCACATTGCGAAGATTTTTGTGCACGGTATCCAGAAACATCCGTGCAGCCCTCATATACTGCTCTATGGTCTTACTGCTGAGGTCCCGCTTTTGCATGTTGAGTTTTATGGTATCCAACATGTACTGGTTATCGTCCAGTTCCGTGCTCAGAGCGGTTTCCATGCGGACCACATCTACGCTGTACATAACCGCCAGCAGTACCTGCTCCAGTACCCGGAGCTGTTCCCTGTTTATTACTTCCTGCATTCTCAATAACACATCGTTAATTAACTGTTCTTTCATCGCAATGCCTCCCTTATGCTTGCTTAAAGGGCGCAGTAATGCTATAATACCTTTAAGCGGTAGAGCGGCAGAAATCATCTTGGCGGGTGGTCTGCCGCTATTTCTTTGTTCAATTTCCCTTCCATTAAATGGAAATTACTCTTGACCTCATGCGCATAAGGTGGTAATCTAAGAATGTAATCGAACATGAGTTCTGTTCCACAAAGGGAGGCAACCCTGGGACAGGACTCTTTTCTTATTTAATTTTTAATCCAATAAATTGAATCCCGGAATGGAACCGGCTCTGGGGGCTGGCCGCACCCGGTAATGAGTACATCCGCCGCCAGGAATATTATTATGTATCTCTTCATCCTTCCTCTGCTTCCTCATTTTCAGGCAAACGACATTTTTTTATAATCTGCACAAGCTGTTGCACTGTCCACAAATCCCATCCGGCAATCCATTTTATTAGTCTGTCTTCTTCTTCCGTTAGTGCTAATCCTTTCAGCGCCTTTTTTATTATTAAATACTCTTCTGACATAATTTTTCTCCTTCAGGCTTCTCGCAGCGCTCAAACTCGATTACCCACACCCACGGTTTGGCATCCCAGCTATAGCGGGCAAGGTCAGGTTCCTTAATGGTGGAATTCCATAGATGGGAAAATTCTACTGCATGTGCGGCAGAAATCCATTCTTCTGTTTCCTCCGGCATCTGTGCTATGTAATGCTTAATTGCTTCTAGGTTTGCTCCCTCTTTAAGAATCTGCTCATCGGTTATATCCCGCAACCTCTCGATCCGGACATCTGTAACCTTTAGCCATATACGGGCGGCAGCTTTCGGCATATGAAGGGATGGGTGCCATTTTATGTAGCCAGCAAGCCATTCGCACAAATCGCAGTTTGCCGTTCTGTCATATGCTTCAGGACACCCCCATTCGGTGGAATGGCCGTCACATTCGCTATTCGCCCTGTAATAATATCTTTTTATTTTGGGATGTTTAGCCCACGTTTCCCGGACATACAGGATATCACCCGTCTGGCAGGGTGCATACTTTTGGATGTAGTAGCTCCACGATATCCAACATGGGGATATACTGTAATCTTTTATGTGTCCCTCATGGTCGCCATTATCAGTGCTGTGGTCTACCCACAGGCCGTTACCCTGGCAATACTCCTGTTCGCTGGCTTTTCTGGCATTGTGCGGCTTAATTACCCGCCGCGTAACCGTCTTACGCCCAGGCAGTATCGCCCGTACCATTTCGGTGTTAAACAAAATTGGTAATACTCTTCCCATCGTTCCTACTCCTTCCCGTCTCTGCCGTCAAATTTTCATTTAGTGAACTACTGTTCACCAATTTTCACTGACATGTGCAGCGCTTTAAATACCTTATCTGCGCTTTCTACATTCATTTGCTTTTTCCCACTTTCCCAGTAGGCTATAGCCCTTTTTGTCACTCCGGCCGTATCTGCTAATGTCTGTTGCGATAATTTCTGCCGCTGTCTTTCATCTTTCAACACTTTTCCTAAATTCATATTTGACACCTCTCTTTTAAAGTGATATACTACATCTTGTGGGTGAACATTCGTTCAGCACTATGGGGAGTGTAAATTATTATGAGAAAGGGGGATACAGATATGGCAAATACTAAGCAGACTTCAAAATCTGTTGCGTCTAAAGCTTCTAAGGTCTTAAAAGACAATCGATTTAGTTCCACTTCTAAATCTGTTGCCGGTAGTGCATTATCTCAGACAAAGTCTTCTAAGAAGAAATAATGAGATGTTTGATTGTGTGGTACAGAGCAATTGCTAGGCTCTGTACCATATTTTCGTTATCACTAATCTCGCTTAGGCCCAGTGCCTCCAGTTCTCCATGTAACACTTCGTGAATTAACACTACTGCTTTTCTATCTTCTGTTAAGCCTTTGTCAATTTTTATTATCTGACTTTGAAAATCTATTTCTCCATTTCTTGGAGTGAATTTATTTACGATATCGACCTCTTCAACTCTATAAATCAGCCCCATAATATCTACAGTTTTTGGTAATTCCATATTCCCTTTTCTCCTTTAATTCCTCATTTAAGATAATCTCTCATAACATCTTCTACGCCGTCCCTATCTCTGTATTGTATTGCGCAGATAAGTTCATCTTCCGCCTGTGTGATGGCATCAACTATCTGTTCTAATGTATATTTATCTTCCATTTTCATTTTCTCCATTTAAATCCTCATTTAACCGTTTGTAACCGTTTTTTAAGTACCATTTGGCATCCGCATTCCGGACAATCCATTGCATCGTATATTTCCGGTTCGGCTGATCTTCCGCTCATTGCTGCGGAAAGACCTCCGGTAATTACTCTGTCCCTCGCAATATATTCTGATTTCGGATAAAATGCCTTCCCGCACACTTTGCAGGTTATCTTTTTAATATTACGGGTTTCTTCCGGAATAAAAGTTCCCCTTTTCCTCCACTGTCTGTCTCTTCTCATGTCATTCCTCCTTAAAGTTCAATTTAATCAGGCAAACCGCAATTGCGATCCGCTGTAATCTATACTCATATTGCCCACGCGCTCCCCTATACGGAGATAAGGACAATTTGCGCTTACCAGTTCCCGGGCCATAATAGGAACTACACTGTTACCAATACGGGCCACCTGCTCCGCAATCGGATACGGCTTTCCTTCTATATCCCGGTCAATGATATAATCTGACGGGAATCCCTGCATTAATTTCAGTTCTTCCGGTTTCAACATCCGAAGAAAAATATCATACAGGATATATTTTTCTCCTTCTATTTCCGTAACCACATTTACCAAACCAAATCTGTCCCTCGTGGTTATGGTTCCCAATGGCTTATTTATGTCCTGTCCACATCCTGTCCCATAGTACTTTATCAGGTACGCAGATATCATTCCAAAATGCCCGGGAGAAGTTGTAATTGTATGAAGCGGTTCTTCGCATCCCTGTCCGATCCCGGTTTTGTAAAATTTAGTGACAAAAGCCGTAACCAAACCATACCGGTTACTGGTATCTATTGTCTTAATCGGCTCGGTAAGAAGTTGTCCCCTGGAATCTCCCGTCCTTGTCTCACCGTGATATTGGATTAAGAACGCAACGGCTTCCTGATTCTGAACAATGTACGGATGCGGGTTATTTACCACATACTTTGTGTATCCATTTGCAATCCGAGCCATCGTCGCATCTGCCAGCGGCTTTTTACGGTCAAAAATTGACTTTCCCAAATCCGACCAATCTATGTAACTGCCACACTCCAGCCACTTTTTACCAGTGCTTCCATCCTTGCTATATGCTGGAATGGGCCACACAATCGGCCTTGCGTCTCTCCGAAAAATTGCATACCAGCGTTTTCTTGTTGTCGGCGCTCCATAATCAGCCGCCACAAGTTCCCGGCTGTCGAATACATACCCCAATGACTGCATTGCCCCTATAAACTTTCGATAATCTTCTCCTGCTCTTTCTTTTATGGGATAACCTGCTTCATTCAACGGCCCCCACTGCTGTATTTCTTCCACATTTTCCATGATTATTACATCAGGAAGAATGCTTTTTGCATGCTTGTACACTGCCCACGGTAGGATCCGCAGCCCCTTTTTCCGTGGCTGTCCTCCCTTCGCCTTGCTGTGACTGGTACAGTCTGGGCTTGCCCACATCAGTGCTACATGACGGTTGGCAACGTATTTTTGCAGGTCAACTTTAAAGATATCCTCTGTCAAATGTATTGTATTGGGGTGATTTACTTTATGCATTCGTATAGCCTGCGGATCATGATTTACTGCAATATCAACCTGCCGTCCCAGTGCCATTTCTATTCCTACACTTGCCCCGCCACCTCCGGCGAAACAATCAATAATTAAACTATTCATATTTTTCGAAAGGAACCCGGCGCGCCTTTTCCCGGGAAGGTTCCGGCTCCTTTCTTAATCTGCTTAATCAGTTAAAGGGGTATTTTTAATCATCCCATTCCTTATCCAACCATTCCATTTTGCAATATGTACATGGTTCATGGTCTGCCCCACCGTCATAGTCACATTTGTGTCCAGCGGTATAAGGACAATCGATGTAGTTAACTGTACATTCATCTGCATCTGGACTTTTTAGAGATTCTATCAATGCTTCTCTATTTGTCATTTTCCTCACCTCCAAATGAAGGATTTACCGCCAATGTGTAGGCACATAATATACGTACATGCTGCCATCCGGCAGAAACCACAGGTTGCCATTGTGATAAAGCATCCCCTCGTTTCTGGTTCCTTTTTCATCATCTATTTTTGTTTCTACTACCACCTTATCCGGCGGAAGTTTCTCTTTTACACTAATCCATTCTTTTTTCATATAAATACCTCTAATCATTATTTATGAATCTCATGTAACCAGTTTCCAATATCGCAACAAAACGGGAGTTTACAGCCTCTGCATTCCTCCGATGTGCAATCGTATGCCTTAAGGCTACCGCAGAACACGGCCCTTTTTAATATTGCTTCAAGTTCATCATCGGGCAACGAACGAATATAATCGGCATTCGTCACTTCCGCTGCTTGCATCCAGGAAGAAATACTATCTACATCCGCATATATTGCCCGGACTAAATCGTCCGACCGTTTGTCCTCCGGCTCTGTTGCATCTGCCCCGCCATAACTGTTTATAATATCAAGCACAGCTTGTTTATCTATAAGTTCCATCTGTCCTGCTTTCTGCGGCTTATACGCCGCCATGAAAGACATTTACTTCCCATTCTCCGCACGCTCCCATACATTTGTCGTATGAGGTTCTAAAAGCGCCAGATACTGTTATTTTTCCGGTGGAAGGGACGGACTGTATCGTCCCATACCTCCCGGATCCGTTTCTCGGTGCTTATCACTTCCCGTACTTCCTCGGTCACTCTGGCCCATTCGGCAGGAAAGTTTTTTATAGGCTCCTTGTGCAAGATGCGAACAGACTCGCAACCTGCATCCTGTATGGTATACCGCCTTTTGTATAGCAACGCACCGCCGCTAGCCTGATACACATACTTAATACTGGCACCTGTAATTTCAGCGATACCGTGCACATCATACCGGCCTATATAATTGTCACCGTCGTAAATGTCATAAAGTTTTCTTTCCGCCATTCTATTCCCCTTTCAGAAGGTCCCTCTCCAATGCCTCCATTTCCTCCGCATTGTAGTCTCTATGCATGAACTGATTGTACTGATCAATTTTGCTTTTTGACTCTTTTTTAACTGGTTCAGGCTGTACATACTGCCCCGGAAGGTATTCTAAAAAAGTTTCTTTCAAAAAGTTTTTTGGATGCATGATAAATTTTGTATGAGTATTATTTATCTTACATGCGTCTGCATAATTTTCCGCGGCCTTTACAATATCATCTTCCGGTATTCCAGACCTGACCGTTTGTAAATATGCATCCTCCGCGTTTTTTCTTGCGGCAAAATTTACGGACTTAGGGTAAGCAGAAAAAAACTGCTCAACTTTTTCCAGGGGGGATATAGGGGGATTATTGTTTATGTTTATGTTTTTATCTTTTATAAGACTATTATTATTTATATATAAGGCTTGCGCGTCGCTTTGCTTTTCAGTTTGCTTACTATCTTGCACACTGTCTTGCTTGCTATCTTGCGTACTAACTTGCTTACTATTTGCTATAACGCAATACAGTGTTGTTTTAGTTCCTCTTTCGCGCACATCTATTAATCCGGCTTGCTTTAATCCATTTCTCGCTGTCAATATTCCTGACCTTGAAAGTCCCGTCAGTATCGACAACACTTGATTGGGCGCTTGAAACCACTCTACCCAGTTACTCTTATTGTTTATATGCAAAAGTGCCATATACAACGCAATCTGTCCTGTAGGTAACGGATTTAACGTGGCCCAATCCCAGAAACGATTAATCTCTATAATATAATTCAACTCACCACCTGCTTAATTTCCGTATTGGCCGCCCGCAGGGAAGCGGACGGCCCCATGCTGTATTAACAGATTACTGTAAACTGCTCTTTCATTTCTTCAAGCTCTTCCCGGATGTATGCTGCAATGTTGTGCATAGCCTCATACTTCCAAGCTCCGCCGTCAGCTTCGAATATGGCACAGCTTACGCCGCCGCGTTCACTCTCCCTCATGCGGAAAATAAAAGCACTTTCCGGCTGTTCCACCTCCAAAAATGTACGATAGGGAATCAGATTTACCGGGTTAGGGACAATAGCGTCTGTTTTAGATGCTACGCCGCTTTTAACGGTTGCTTTCTGCGTCACGCCGTCGTCTCCATACTGCGCGACGGTACCCGTTTCTACGGTCCCTGCAAACTTAAGGAGCAGGTCACGATCCTTATTTGCCTGGAATTTTGCCTGCATGGCAATGATAAATTCCTCATGTCCCATATATTCCCCGTAACGGAAATATGGCAGTTCAGCGCTTACTTTAACAAGCGTTTCACGTTCCCTATCCTCGTCCAGACAGGAAATAAGGTGTACTGTAGTAGGGTCAACCACGTGCACAAGCATCTTTTTCGACATATTGTCCACATTTGCCTTTATGTAATCCACAAGGCTTGTAAGGGTAGACATTTCTAAAGCACGGGCGCGGAGGGCACTGGGAATTCTTGTAATTTCCTTGTCTGTATAGCAATCCTCACCCAGTTCAATAATTTCAGGCTTCCTCAAGCCAACAACATACTGTAATGCATCCTTTGTCATATCCATTTTCATATCCTCCTACGCTTCTTTTGCTCTAAAATCAGTTACTTTTCCAACAACTTCACCGGTATCGGTGTCCACAACATCCTCACCGATTACCTGCTCTGTACGGTAATCTTCAAGGGACATCTGCCCGCGGATTTGTTTACCGTATTCTTCTGCGATTACTTCCCCTGTTTCCAAGTCTTTTCCCAGGGCAAATTTAGTTTCGATAGGTTTGGACTGGGCCAGTTTCTTTTCCACGGAGATTTCGCAAGTGGAATCGTCCCGATCCTCATTCTGGATAAACTTAAGCTTTATCAGTACTTCCCGCTTATTCTTCCAGGGAGTATTCGGATCCTGCATGTTTTTAATTACCTCTTCGATTGCCGCCTGCGCTTTCTCCTGCAGCGCACCTCCAGCAATATCCTTAAGTTCAATTGCGTTCATGGCTTCCTTTCTACTTTTGGGTTTACAGTTTCTTATTTATTTCAAACCGGTTTAAAATCATAAATTATTTGTTGCTCAACTCCGCTTCCCAGTCAGCAAGGCTTATCTGGTTTTTCTCAAGCAAGTTCACTTTTTTCTGTTTCTTCGCTCCCCCGGATAGATATCGGTCAGCAGCATTGACATTTCCAAAAACACCACTTCCGCGGGACCTTTCCTGCGCCCGCCATAACTTAACAAGATTATTTTCATCGGGCGCTGGCCGGAAGTACCCTCTTCCGTCCTGAAGATTAATAATCAGGATGGTATCGTCCCCAGAATCGTTTATATCCTTAATAAGCCGCCGTACTTGCCTGTCGCCCATACGCATCAGGCGATTTAATGTATCCCTGTCTATGGCGTTTTTATGGCCTATTGGGATGCAATCAAGTATGTTCATCCGCTCCACCTTCTTCCTGAATTATAATTTCAATCCGTGGGTTTCGACGGTCCAGGAAGAACTGATCCGAAAAGCCTATAATATTGTCCCACCCGTCATTTTCCAACACTCCGCACTTTACCAGGCTGTCCTGGACAAATTTATGGGCCACACCTGCGATATTGTCAAGGTCACGTTTCCGATTCGGTTCGTAAAAACTATACCGAATGAATACCGGATTATGTATCCGCAGCCGCTTAAGTTGCAGCCGGATAGAATTGGATATAAGCATCTGACATTCCTGTTTCATATCATTGCCGCAGCTATGCCCCTTGCCTCCCCGGCGTGTAAATGAACGTTCAGCACGCAGGTAATCATTCAGACCCGGAAGAGTCCCTTTCAATATCAGTTTGTATTCTCGCATAGTTCTCCTTTAACCAGTCCTCAAGCTTTTTATGGCTTTGTTCAACCCTGTCTGCATACTCCTTCATGGAAATTATCCTGGCATCATCTTCCGGTGTCTCTATAAGGCTGGAAAAGCGTTTGATAAGTCCCGGAAGGTTTCCACGGCCCCAATATCCAATAATCCTTTCACCTTCCCGCTCACTGCCGTCTTTACTCTGTCCGGTATAACTCTGCTTTAATGCCAGATTAAGAGGATCCGGTTCTATAAAATAACCATCAAATAATTGTATCTTCATACTGCTCCTTCCTGCGGCGGGACGTGGGCGGCTCGTCAGGCCGCCCGGCCATTTCAGATAGGAGGACTTGGCCCGTGATATATCGTCCCTGCACTCGCAAATATATGTAAGCCTTCCGGCGTTACACCTTACTCATGGACTACAATTCCATAAACTTTATAAGCCTTTCTGAATTCGGCAACACCTTTTTGATGCGCAATTGTATGATGTATTCTGCAAAGACATATCTTCTTATGATTTGAGTCATCCACCTTTTTTCTGTCATTTCCCATTCCGATTGTGTCCTCATGATGAATCTCACCAGGTCTCCCACAAACTGCACACTTTTTATTCTTTATGCAGAAGTATAAATATCTGTTGATATCATCTGTCCTATTAATGGCATCCTCGGAAAGTGGAATTCCTTCTTCTATTGCATATTCAAGTATGGTATTTATGAATTCCCTGGCAGTATCCATTGTGCAGTCAGAAAGGCTAAAGTAAGCACATCCAGTTCTGATAATATGAAGATACTTCAGCCATTCTTTTTGTTCTTCCGGAAGATAACCGGTATAATCAGCAATATCACTAATTGTTGCATAGGCTTTCTTGCGTTGCTCTGCGGATATATGCCTGCCGTCATCCAGCCTAAGTTCAGCAGTACTGATCCCTTTTTTACACAATATATCTCCCAGATGTATTCCAGGTATTGTTATTATCAGGTCGGTATCCTCACCACTTTCACGATATTTCTTAATCGTAACTGTCTTGTGCATCTCCATCACCATACTTCTCTGCTATTACGGAAAGCATCTTACCAACATCACTGGCCGTAAGCGTTTCCCACTTCTTTCCATTACTGGATATCCAGTACTCAACATTAATCTTGTATTTTTTGCATTTATCTTTCAGGACTTTAATCTGGGCGGGCGTAGGGCGTTCCTCCTCCTGGGGCATCCGGTTACTGAAGGGTTGCATCTCTTCTTTGAGCCAGAGGTCAAACCCTAATCCGGTATGTATCGCAACGCATTTAACGAATGACCTGCACATACTATTCCAAACCCTTTGCTGGCTCATAGAATTATCCTTAACTGGATTGGCTCCATTCATAACCGGGGACTGCATCTCGTATTCTTTATTATCTATTACCACCAGGATACGGGTTTCATAGCACCGATTTGTATTTCCCTTACTGTCGGTGAAAACTACATCGGACATTCTTAGACTACTGCCTGTTTTGGAGTCTGGTATTGGTATCCAGTAAACTATCTCTGCCCCATTTTCATGCAGCAAATCAATGCACTTCGCCCAGTTAAGATATGTCATGCCTTCCCGTTCTTCACAATAAGGCTTCACATCTATCTTCCGCATTTCCTTGTAACTTTTTAACATCGTGTCCCTCCTATATAGCTACCCGGAAGATATCCCTGGCGGCATCCGCTATACAATCATTACAATAGTACTCACCGTCGATTTCATAGCAGTCGTCCGCATAGTTTTCTACATCTTCCCGATAAATCGGTGCCCCGCAACGGGCACAAGTAAAATGTTCTCGTTCTTGTCTAGGCCATTCAGATTCAGTAATCATCCGATTTTCAATATGTTCCGGCATTTTTCTTTCCTTTCTCCGTATAATCCCGGCAAACACTGTAAATTTTTGCTCTGCCCTGCTCAACTCCGGTCTGTTCTGTGCCTATATGCAGCTCCGGTTTCAGACACACACCGTTCTGGTTGTGGCGGCAGGTATTATCATTACAAAATATCAATTGCATTTACATTTCCTTTCGTGCTATAATGCACTTGAGTTTATATTCTATTGCTCCGTGTCCTGTTCCCGCAGGCCGGAGCGTTTTTCTTTCTCCCGTTCTTCCCATTCCGGGGTGCCGACTATCAGGCCGGCTTCCTCAAATTGTAGATACATGCTCCTCCTTTCTGGACGTAATCAGCGCTATCACCAGCCCTGCAATCGTCATTCCTATGGCTATCGGCTGATACTCTCCTTTTTGGTTCTCAATCCCACCAGCTCCCAGCATCAGAGCCAGGAAAGACATTGTCTGTATTACTCTCATTTTTTTCATCCTCCACGCAATAGGCCACGGTCATTTCCTGCAGAACTGTAATATAGAGAGCTTTCAAGCGCTTGTCTGATTCAATAACAGATAATTTGCTGATTGCCTTAACCTTTGACTTACACACACCGTTTTCTTCTGCCCGTTTCTGAGCGTTCTTCTTGAGCACATCCAGCCGGCATCCGGCCTTGTCCGTCAGGCGCTTATAACTCTCTCCCCAAACCGTTTGGTATCGGAAGGAGTTCTCATTAAAATCTGGGCTGTTAGCAATCCTCTCAATTGTCCGAGCCACCCATGTGCTGAATGGTTCCTCTATTGCCGGCGCCGTCATGGCTTCTTTAACCGTGTGAATTGCCTCCGACTGCTTGTCCACCCTGGCCCGGATATCTTTCATCTCCTGCAGGCTCTGGATAAGTACATCTTCAATGCAGGTGGGGCCAGAACGTTTCTCTTCCTTATATTTCTTTTCAATCCGAATGAAATACCGGCGTACCCGCTTGCCCTGCTCATTGCGTTCCAGCATTGCCATTTCCTTGGCTGTATCCAGCTTGATTATGTGCTCTTTCATGGTCTGTCCAGAAGGCGCTAAAATTTTAGCGGCTTCATAATCCTCGTTTTCAACGGCCTCACACTCACTCAGACGATTCCGGATCCAGTCTCTATAGTTGCTTTTGACTTTCAGAACTTCATGCAACTCTGAGCCATATACAACCTTTTCTCCTGTGCTGGTCACGTATACCGGAACCAGTTCATTTTCAAGTAATCTTAATTCGTTCATCTCTTCTTATTTCACCTCCTCTACTTTTTTAACAGCCATGCTACCGCAATGATTAATACAACTACCTCTGTGATAACCGTTGTTATCACCCCACACCAAAACTCAGGTATGTACATTGTTTCATCCTCCTTCCTTCGGAACTCTTCCAAACATCTGTAAAATTTCCGCATCGGTAAAATGCAGGATATCGTCTATCCGCCAAAGTTCACCGAGTACAAATGTCTCCGGCAGTCTCTTTCTTTTGCCCAGAGTATTCTCGTTGATAGCACTTTTGAGGTCTGCATTTTTGAGTGCTCTTCTTTTTATTCCCGCATTTAAAATGCATCTCACCGTCTTTTTACGCTCTCCGTATTTGCCTAAACAGAACGTTTTCGACATCTTTCTCACCACCTTTCAATATTTACCTATTGATTAATTCGAACATTCGTTCTAAAATCTAGGTATCGGATGAATCCGTTTTATCGGACACTTCATGTGATACGCTACTCAATGAAGTAAGTAATTGGAACGCCGAAGTAATCAGCAATTTTTTTGATTTTGTCAGCTTTGGGGCAGCTTTTTCCCGATTTCCAATCAGAGAATAATGTCGAATACAGCCCTGTATCTTTAGCTACCTTATAGGACGTAATGTTATTTTTAGACAAAAGTTCTCTGAATTTTTTGTATGAAAACATGATTTTCCTCCTTTCCTAATTTTTTTATTGCTTTTAGTTAGAAAATCCTATATAATATGAATAACCACAAACATATTACATTTTCTAGGATTTCCTAACTTGTATCCTCATTATATCTAGGATACTCTATATTGTCAAGCATTTTTTAGAATTTCCTAGATATTGAAAGAGGTGACCAGTTTGTACGAAATATTCGCAAAATTGTTAGTAGAGAAAGGCTTAAAAGCGGCCGATGTAACGCGAGCTACTGGAATTAAATCCCCAGTATTTTCTGAATGGAAAAAAGGCAAAAGTAAACCCAATACAGACAAGATGCTTAAAATTGCAGATTTTTTAGGAGTATCTGTTGAATACCTTATGACAGGAAAGAAAGAAGAAAGCGTTAATGAAGTGACGCTTACGGCTAGAGATGAGCGCGATATCGCAAGAGATTTGGATAGAATTATGAATGAAATTCAGAAAGGAGAAGACTCCCCTCTGTACTATAATGGAGTAGAGATCGACAATGCATCCCTTAACTTACTCCAAAATGCTATCGAATACGCTTTAAGAGAAACTAAAAAGGAAAACAAGGTTAAATATAACCCTCATAAGAATAAAAAGTAGGTGAGGATATTTTGGAAATATTTACACAAAGAACAAAACGGTTGGTAAATTATTATGTAAATCTCACTGGAACTCGTGACCCAGCAAAAATCGCACGTTCCCTCGGAATCACCATAGCGATTCTTCCGCTCGGAAATATAGCTGGAAATTACAAACTGATTAATCGTAAGCGTTGGATATTTGTCAATGAAGATATTCCAGAGGATAGTATATTTTTTAAAATAGTGATTGCCCATGAATTAGGGCATGCATTATTTCATCGTAAAGAAAATTGTGCGTTCATAAAAAATCGTACTCTCTTATTGACCAGCGGTATCGAAAGAGAAGCCAATATATTTGCAGCTTATTTACTATTATCAAATGAGTTGCTACAAGAGTATTCTGGATTTACAAAAGAACAACTATGTCAATCTACCGGATATCCACCGGAATTGCTTGAATTAAGGTTGAAATAACCGACAGGCATTTTAACAATCTTATGAGAAAAGAGGAAAATATTATGGCACTTATTAAATGTCCTGAATGTGAAAGGGAAATCAGTGACAAAGCTAGTTCTTGTCCGCATTGCGGATATCCGATCCATAATAGTGAAAATAGTACTGACAAAAAAGAAGAATTCTTAAATATTAATTATTCAGATTTGCAAAAATCTACTTCACCTTCAGTGGTAGTGAAAAATAATTTGGATGACTCTACAAATATTACAAGTATAAAGAATACATGGTTAAGTATTGCCTCTTTGATTTTAGTTATTTTAGGCACTTTACTTCAAGTTGTACCATTGATTTGGGGTGGTTTCATTTTAGGTGCAATAGATTTCTTTGTTAACCGTGACAACAGAAAATATCTGTTTTTAGTATTAACATTTATTATTGGGGTTGTCGGGTTTTTAGTTTGTTCCATTGCGTCATTTACATCTACTACTTCAAATAAAAAAACTGATGATTTGAGCAAGGAAAGCGAATCTATTATTGAGGAATCCTGTACTGAAGAAATCAGTATTGTTGAAACAGAGGCTGCACTGTTTTCGGAAACAGTTCCTGCAGAAAATGTTTTTTGCATGGATTTAATAGAAAACAGAGAGGATTACATTGGTAAATATGTCACTACCACCCTTCCTATTGGGAAGTGTGATGATGAAGAAAAAAAACTAACCTCCACATATGATATTGGTGAATTTATTGAAATTTTTGCAGAAAATTACCAATCCATAAATTCAGGAGAATTTGTAACGATAACAGGAATTGTTAGCGGTGATGAATATGATTTAGAAATTATTGATGCGCACATCGATTCATTCGGAGAAAGTGAAGAAGAAAAATATAACGAAGGAAAAATGGAATACGATAAAATAAAGCAGGAAAAAGCCATTGCTGATGAATCTGCGTTCAAAGAAACTGCTGAGTCCGTATCTTATGAAAATTTAGCAAGATATCCAGATACTTATGAAAGTAAAAAGGTTAAAATTACTGTAAAAATTAAAGAAGTTCAAAAAAAAGATAGTATGCTCTTTGCCGATTCATACATTGCCAGTATGTCAGGAAATGAAATTGCCATTTACGATGAAAGAGAACTTAAAGAGCCTAAATTACTGGAAGGAGATACTGTAGTAATTTATGGATATGGGAAGGGCCTTACGGAAATTAAGACATATGATAAATCCGGTTTTATACCAAAAGTAATTGATAAACGCAAGATACCCGCAGTATCCATCGAGTATATAGAAATCAAATAAATAAAAAACCGCCCCAGCGCGCCAACGCCAGAGCGGAAAAACTGAATACTGTACAGGCCAGAAGGCCGGTAAAGCATCCCTATCACAAAGATATTTTACCACGACCTCCGGCACCTGTACAGGTGTTATTTTTATACAAATTTTTAGGAGGTATACCTATGCCAACAGCAAAAAAGTTACCATCAGGTTCCTGGCGCTGCCAGGCCTACGATTACACAGATGATAACGGAAAAAGGCACTATGAATCATTTACAGCAGATTCAAAAAAAGATGCTGAATTTATGGCGGCCCAATTCGCTATGGAGAAGGAACAGCGCCGTCATATATCCTCAAGCTCCCTGCGTAATGCAATCGATGCGTATATCGAAACATCTGACGCGATTCTATCGCCTACAACCATTCAGGGATACCGTAAAATCCAAAAGAATGCATTTCCGGATATTATGGAACTGCCGCTTAAAAAATTGACCCGGCAGAGACTTCAGGACGCTGTTAATCTGGAAGCAAAGCGTCCCAACGCTAAACGCAAGGACAAGGCCCATATCTCCGCCAAAACGGTCCATAATGAGTACGGACTTATAACTGCTGTCCTCAATAAATATATTCCCTCTTTGGACTGCACAGTGCGCCTACCGCAGACCGAAACGCATATTAAGGACTTACCCTTGCCTGATGAAATATACACCGCCGTAAAAGGCTCAGAAGTAGAGCTGGCTGTTATGCTTGCCATGTGGCTGTCTTTTTCCATGTCCGAGGTTCGCGGGTTGACAAAAACGAAGTCAATCCGGGGAAACTATCTTGTGGTAGAAGAAGTTGTTGTGGATGTTGATAACAAGCCCGTGGTCAAGCGGAAAGGAAAGACAAAGACCCGAACCCGGATGCACCGCATGCCGGCCTACATTCAGGAGTTGATATCACAGACAGATCCGCAAGAGGACCGCCTAGTACCTATGACACGGTCGCAGGTATATTTCCGCTTCACACGCTTAATAGAAAAAGCCGGCTTAAAGCCGATGACCTATCATGACCTCAGGCACGTCAACGCCTCCGTTATGGCCCTCCTGCAGGTTCCCGACAAATATGCCCAGGAGCGTGGTGGATGGAAAACTGACACCGTAATGAAAAAGGTATATACCCATACCTTCGGGCAGGAACGGCAGCGGGTGGACAATATGATTGACGAATACTTTGAGGGACAAATTGGAATGGCGGAACCAGACTTGCCAGAAGGATATACGGCGTGGCTGCGCAATATTGGGATGCAAGATTCCCCTGAACTGAGGATGAGGTATTCTGATTTTATGGAGTCAATTTCTAAGATATGCAACACGAAATGCAACACGCAATAAAAAAAGCCCTGTAAAATCAAGGCTTTACTACTGAAGCACGGGGGATTCGAACCCCCGACAACCTGATTAAAAGTCAGGTGCTCTACCGACTGAGCTAGTGCTCCATACATAATATTTAATTTGTGACAGTAAGAAATGCCCAGAACCGGAATCGAACCAGTGACACGAGGATTTTCAGTCCTCTGCTCTAC
>OIYD01000500.1_pt1 | contig 31701 bp, 31 predicted proteins | sample 1588141 | NCBI WGS metagenome assembly OIYD01 (sample SAMN03283259) | human gut metagenome | biome: human-associated habitat; material: feces | host: Homo sapiens | place: USA | collected 2013
CCTTGTTTTGGTTCAAGGTTACGAACGAGCACCGCGAGTTTCGCAATTACCTATTTCATTAAAGTAATCTTCCAGTGACTCCTTTGTTACAGTACATTCATCAACAGAAATTCCATGATTAACCAGTAAGGAGTTTACAATTCCGGGATTGTCTACATATTCAAAAATCCGAATATTATTATCGGAAAGAATTTCGTAGTTTTTAGTATGGAGATTTTTCTCTATTAAAATAGCGGCCTGTGCAGTATCTGATGCCTTAATTTTTAAACAACATTGACATTTTTCATTTAATTCTTTTGCAGTGATTTCTTCAATCAGCTTGCCATTTTTAATAATGCCGTATTTTGTTGCAATTTTTGACAATTCCCCCAAGATATGACTGGAAATCATAATGGTAATATGTTCTTCCCTATTTAGTTTTAATAAGAAATTCCTCATATCTTGTATTCCAGTCGGATCTAAGCCATTGATAGGTTCATCAAGAATCAGAAAATCAGGATTTCCCAACAAGGCAACGCCAATGGCTAAACGCTGTTTCATACCTAATGAAAATTTTTTGACAATTTTATTTTCATATTGTGACAGACCCACCTGCTTTAAAATTTGTTGTACAGATTCTTTACTTGACAGTCCATATGCTTTTCTAAATACTTCCAAATTTTGTTTTGCGGTTAATTCTGCATAAAGTGCCGGAGATTCAATCACACAACCAATACGATAACGCTCGGTCTGGGGAACAAAATTTCCAAATAGTTCAATAGAGCCTTCTGATGGTTCAACCAAACCTGCAATCATTTTCATTAAAGTAGACTTACCAGCACCATTTTCTCCAATCAAGCCATATATTTCGCCTTTTTTAATAGAAATGGATACTTTATCAACAGCATAATAATTTGTGTATTTTTTAGATACTGTGTTCGTTCTTAATATATATTCCATGATATATCCCTCCTTGTGGTTTTAGTGTAAGGGATAAGTTTAAGTAAATTATTTTCTAAATCTAAGGATTTCATAAAGATTATATGTCCATCTTAAACCCAATTCCCCAAACCGTTTTAATATATGATTTACTATTATCTATTGCAGCAATTTTTTTGCGTAAGTTGCTGATATGAACATTGATAGCATTTTCAGTTCCCTCTAAAGTTTCATTCCATAATTGCTCATAAATCATATCTTTCGTAAATACTTGTTGCGGATGTTCCATAAGCATTTTCAATATAGCAAACTCATTTTTTGTAAGGGGCAATTTTTGATTTTTTAGAGTGGCCTCCATTCCTATTGTATCTAAATTTAAATCGCCACAACATAACAAGGAATTTGATGTATATTGATTTTCATAAATCCGTCGCAAAATCGTTTCAATCCTTGCAAGTAGTTCTTCTATATCGAAGGGTTTCGTTACATAATCATCAGCACCGTTTTTCAATAAGAAAATTTTACTTTTAGAATCTTCTTTTGCAGATAGACCGATTACAGGTACATTTTTTGTTTTCTTTATTTCTACTAAAACTTGTTCGCCAGAAAGACCGGGAAGCATTAAATCCAAAATAATCAGATTAACTTTTTGCTTTTCAAGAAAAAGAAGGGCTTCTGTTCCTGAATAAGCAGAATATGTTATATAACCATTTTTCCGAAGATATTTAACAAGCATATCATTGATAGCCATATCGTCATCAACTATTAGAATTGTGTAATTCATATAAAATACCTCTCTTTAACATTGATCAATTTGCAGAATATAATTTTATGGCATATTCGTATCAACTTTATCACAATCGTTTGCTATATTCAATCATGTGGCTATCTGACAGCAAAATAAAATACTACTTAACATCAAATTTCATTACATTCTCATAATTCAACCCGAAATGTACAATGATATAGGGTGATATGAGAATGAACCAAGATGAAATCAGGTTTGACTTTCATGGGCTCGGGCTGGCAATCAAACAAGCTAGAGAAGAAAGAGGCTGGACACAGGCCTATGTGGCGGAGCTGGTCGGCAAGACAGACCGCACGATTATGAATATTGAAAATAAGGGACAACATCCCAGCTTCAATTTATTTTTCAAACTCGTTACCATGTTCGATATTTCCGTAGACCAGTTTTTCTACCGGGAAGAACAGCGGGACGAGCACAGTTGCAGAAAGCACATTGATGTACTTCTCAACTCCATGAATGAAAAGGAGCTAGTATAACACAAATTAAGTTGTTGATAGTTTCAGTATCTGGTATAATGAACTTAATAAATACATTTTATGGAGGTCAATTATGCCAGCATTACCTTATAGTATAACAATATCAGATGAAGAACGTGCCTATCTGAAATCACTGATCAAAACCAGAACTATTCAAGCGCAGGTTGTTGACCGTGCGCGTATGCTGTTATGGAAGTCTGAAGCCAAAACAGACAAAGCTATTGCAGATGGTCTTGGTGTTAGTGTGAATACTGTCCGCCGCTGTATTGACCGTTATCTCAACAATGGAATTAACCTTGCTATATTTGATGATGAACGTTCCGGCCGCCCGGCTGAAATTACTGACGATGCAAAATCATGGATTGTCAGTATAGCCTGCCAAAAGCCCTGTGATCTTGGCTATGCCGCAGAATTGTGGACATTAGCAGCACTGCACAAACACATACAGGCACATGCTGAAGAAGCCGGCTATCCACGTTTAAAAACGGTTACAAAACCATGGCTTTAAAAATATCTCAAAAAGATGGAGATTAAGCCGTTCAAAATCAAGTATTATCTTGAACGAAAAGATCCTGACTTTGAGAATAAAATGCATGATGTCCTTCTGGTTTATAAACAGGTGGAGATGCAGTTTGACGATAACGGAAATATCATCATACCGGACAACGGGCATTTGACACATACTATTTCGTATGATGAAAAACCCGGCATTCAGGCTGTTGCCAACAAATACCCCGACTATAATCCAACAGAGGAAAACGGTTATATCCGTCGAGATTATGAGTATGTGCGGCTTGGAACGCTGTCATTGCTTGCAGGTATTGATCTCCTGACAGGTGAGGCAATTCCATTGGTGAGCCAGACACACAAAAGTTCTGATTTTATTAAGTTTTTAAAAATGCTCAATGCAAAATATCCAGAAGGTGACACGATCCGATTGATATTGGACAATCACTCAGCTCATACATCAAAGGAAACACGTCAGTTTCTTGCAGTATTGCCAGAAGATCGATTTGTGTTTGTATTTACACCGACACACACCTCGTGGCTGAACATGATTGAAAGTTTCTTTAGCAAAATGACTAAGCAGATGTTAAAAGGCATTCGTGTCAATTCAAAGGAGGAACTATCGGAACGAATATATCGCTACTTCGATGAGATCAATGCTGACCCGATTGTTTATCATTGGACATATAAATATAAAATGGATGAAATTGATCCGGATGAGGTAGCCACTATTTAAACTATCAACAATTTAATATTCGTTGTACTAGGTGCCACATTTCCGACTCCTCCACAGCCATTTTTACGACCAGATGAAGGTGGCTTTTCCGGCTCTGTTGCAACTATCTTTTCAACCGCCTTATTGTCAACCGGCTGTAAACCTATCTCATCAGATGGAATTTTCACATATAAATGATTGGGTTTTGAAAATCCACCGGATCTGCGAACCAATAGTCCCACATCATCTAATTCCTTCAACGCTGTTTTTACAGAAGATTTGCATTTATCGATTTGAACAGACAATTCATCTATTGGAAATATCAGATAAACATTTCCATACTTGTCTATCCAGCTATTCTTTCTCGATATCCGTGCCCGGTCATACAAAATCATATAAAGAAATTTTGCAGTTTGGGAAATGCGCAGTTTGAGCAAAAACTTCGGAAACTGGAAGTACTGAAGCATCTGCTCTGACTCCTTCATGTATTCATATTGCATTCTTTTCTCGCCTCGTTTCTATGTGAATCGGACATTCGCAATCCGCTTCGCTACTTGCTCATGAACGCAGTCGTTTCGCGAACTGTCAGTGGGAGCTTTCATCTCCCACTGACATAAGCATCCCCCTTACCCACAGCTTAGTGTTCCTCACACTTAAAGTGGGGAATGCTTAACTGCGTTCAAATTGTTGTAAAAAACATTTTTCTGCCAGCTCAAAAATGTCCTTACACATATTCAAAAGATGAAGGGCATAAATACAGGCTCTTGATGAAAAATTTTTATTTTTCCTGTCAAAAATACCCTTACATAAAACGAAACGCTGAGAGGCATTTTTACAGCCCCCTGATGAAATTTTTTATTTTTCGATTAAATGAATACTTAAAAGCAAAAAAACACCCACCTATTTCAGGTGAACGCTTTATCAAAATTTCCTTATTTTGTTGTCTGTGACGCTTACTCAGAAACGCTTGCGTGTCTGCTAAAATGTAATTGCTTGCAATTATATTTTCACGTGGGTATGGGGACGTAATCCCCATCAAGTCTGCTACTCGTAAGTAATACAAAATTGTCAAAATGACAATACTGTTTTACACGGGTGGATCTTGCTCTAGTTGTAACATGTTCATTTATGCAATAATAGGCCCAAATGGGCACTTTCACCATTCGAGCCTATATATTATATGCCTTTCAAATTATAGCTTAAAAAGTAGCTGTCTAGACTGTATGTTTTTACTGTAGAATTGATTTTATGGAAAACGGTGTCAATTCATTGCAGATTTGTTTTAATATCTATTCTCTGATAATTTGCATTATGAGAAGTTCGCTGACGGCAGCGTGAAATGCATTGAGGATGAAATACCGTTTGAGCTGCCAGAAGGGTGGGCGTGGTGCCATTACTCGGATGTGATTGAACTATATTCAGGACAGGACTTAACTCCTGATCGATACAATGACACTGGCGAAGGTATTCCATATATCACAGGAGCAAGTAATCTTGAACATGGAAAGGTTATTATCAATCGTTGGACTATTACACCTACAACGCACGCAACAATAGGTGATCTTCTACTGACGGTTAAAGGATCTGGCGTGGGAAAGATGGCTTTTTGTGATATTATTGATGCCCATATTGCAAGGCAAATCATGGCTCTGAGATGTACAAGTGCTATTACGCCTCAATATCTGTATATAGCTATTTCTGCTATGCTCAGTAATATAACAGCACAGGCAAATGGAATTATTCCAGGAATACGACGTGAAATTGTATTGGGGGCTTACTTGCCACTACCTCCACGCAGTGAGCAAGAGAAAATATGTAAAATTGCAGATAGTACGCTTCACATTATTGACGATATAGACACTAATAAAGGTGATCTGAAAAAGATCATTCAAATCACAAAGTCAAAAATCCTCGACCTTGCCATTCGTGGCAAGCTTGTGCCGCAGGATCCAGATGATGAGTCTGCTTCTGTTCTTCTGGAACGCATCCGTGCGGAGAAAGAAGAGCTCATCAAACAGGGCAAAATCAAGCGTGATAAGAAGGAATCTGTCATCTTCAAAGGTGAGGATAACTCTTATTATGAGAAGATTGGCGACAAAATCGAAAATATCAATGATGAGATTCCTTTTGATTTACCTGATAGCTGGTCTTGGTGTAGAGGCTATTCGTGTTTTGAAGGCGTAAAAAGTACAAAGCCTCAAGGTGAGTTTTTCGATTACATCGATATTGATGCTATCGACAACCGACTTCACAGAATCAAGGCGTCTAAACATCTTTTAGTATCCGATGCACCAAGCCGAGCTAACAGAGAGGTAAAGATCGGTAGCGTTTTATTTTCATTGGTTAGACCCTATCTTGAAAATATTGCACTGGTAGAAGAAAAACATAGCCATTGCATAGCTTCTACCGGCTTTTATGTCTGTAATTCAAACGGAGTATTTTTGCCAGAATTCATGTTTTATTTGATGATTTCAGGCTATGTGGTAGGTGGTCTAAACCGGTACATGAAGGGTGACAATTCTCCGTCCATAAATAAAGATAATATAGAAGGTTGGTTATATCCCATACCACCGATCGAGGAGCAAAAAAAGATATTCACTAAGCTGCAGACGGTGTTTGCAATGATTGAGAGTGTAGAAAAGGGCCTCAACTGAGGCCTCTTTCAATTAAAGTGATGAGGGAGAATGCTGCTGAAACAGCAGTTTCAATTCGTTTTTGTTCGGAAACTGGTGGCAAAGGAACAAGCATTTCTTTCAGCGTAAGTGGCTTTAGCTCCTTCTGATTTGTTGATCCTTCGCCTTTCTTTTCAAGTGCACCCTGATTTGCTTTCATAAAAGCATACAAATAGAAAGCTTGAATACAGCTAAAGCCACGAATAATGGTGATATGAGAATCGGGAACTATTGGAAGCCCGCTATGGTTATCTGATGTTCGGTAAAAACCCACACGGCCCAATGTACCCGTTCCGGTAGAGTTAACTACGATGTCCCCATCCTGCATATATTCGTTTGTTGGATATCTACCCAACGTACTTTCGTCCAAATATAATGCTAAATCAATGTCAATGCCGTTATATTTGGTGTTACATTTCTGCGCAAAAACAAGAATTCCACTTTCATCGATATACTTGGGAGATTTTCCCCGTCGTATTTCCTTACTGCAGCAATTCTCCAAACGTACCCATTCCCACGTATCGGGGATATCAAACGGGATTTCTTCGTCAATACAACGCACTTCCGAACCAATCTTCTCATAATAAGAGAAAGTCACATATTCCCTTTATAATATTTGTGCGGAAAGCCGCAAAAAATATTATAAGGAGGCCGCTTATTATGAAGCAGCAAGGCACATTTGAAGAACATCTGAGAAAGAGCAATCTTTCCGAAAATACGATCACATCGTATTTGTGGACGGTGGAATATTACCACGCCCACTATGATGGCATCAGTAAGGAAAACCTGTTAGCCTACAAAGGATATCTGATGGAGTTTTACAAACCCAAGACAGTGAATCTTCGCATTCAGGCCATCAACAAGTATCTAACTTATTTGGGAAAAGACAAGCTGCAGCTGAAAGCTGTAAAGGTTCAGCAGAAGAACTTTCTTGAGAACGTGATCAGCAATGCCGATTACAACTTCTTGAAGAAGCAGCTCAAAAAGGATGGTAACACGGAATGGTACTTTGTAGTCTGGTATCTGGCTGCAACCGGTGCCCGTGTCAGTGAACTTATCCAGATCAAAATTGAACATGTTGAGCTCGGGTATTTTGATCTGTATACCAAAGGAGGTAAACTACGTAGACTCTACATACCGAAAAAGTTAAGAGCGGAGACCGTCGAATGGCTGGAGGAAACAAACCGTTCCTCCGGCTATTTGTTTTTGAACCGTTATGGAGATCGAATTACTACCCGTGGTATTTCTCAGCAACTCAAAAACTACGCTGACAAATATGGACTTGATAAAAAGGTGGTTTATCCTCATTCTTTCCGCCATCGTTATGCAAAGAATTTTCTCGAAAAGTATAATGATATTGCTTTGCTTGCTGATCTAATGGGGCATGAAAGCATTGAAACAACTCGTATTTATCTCCGCAGAACCGCTAGCGAACAACAGGCTCTTGTAGATAAAATTGTAACCTGGTAAAATCACAGCCGCCTTCATACGAGGGCGGCTGTTGATCAAGATAAAGCATCACAAATGCTATTAAGTTGTGCAAACAGTTTTTCTATGCAATTAACAATTCGATTTTGTTCAGCAAATGGCGGAAGCATAAAACATTTCTTCTGCAGAAGATTATAATGTCTGGCATACCCTCTGTCTGCAATATGTTCCGAAGCATGACACATCCAATAATAGACATACTTTTCGTTAGCTTGAATTATTTTATGAAGTTTTGTTCCATCGGCACCTACAATAAACGGAAAATCAATATACTTTACATTTCGAGTATGGTCACCAAATAATATTATCGGGAAATCATAGATAACTTTTGATTCATCACTACAGTATCCATCGATATAAGACCTCCCTTGGCTTATTACTGGAAATAGTCCATCATTTTGAGTTTCTTCGCTTTTTATTTGCATACCTATGCTGGAAATAGGATAAGAAATATCCTGCAAATGGCAAACTTCCCATGTTGATGGGACATCTACTCGCTGGATAATCGTAGCCCCTTCTGCTTCAACTCTTTGATAATAAGAGTTATCCTCACCTTTGAAGATGATGGATTCCTTCTTATCACGCTTGATTTTTCCTTGTTTAATCAGCTCTTCTTTTTCTGCACGGATGCGTTCCATAAGAACAGAAGCAGGCTCATCATCTGGATTCTGCGGCACAAGCTTTCCATGAATGGCAAGGTCGAGGATTTTGGCTTTCGTTTGAAGAATCAACTCTGCTATATGCTCTTTTTCTCTTTGAATCATCGAAATTCTTGGAATCAAATCAACAATATTGGTTGAGATACGCTTCTGTTCGGCAGGAGATGGAATAGGTACTAAAAAATTGCCTAATTTCTGTGCATTAATATTCGATTGATTTACACCATCTGTTTTTACTGAATTACAGTAAGCCTTTGCATAGCCACTATTCATTACTACATTCAAATATTCTGAATCAATAAATGCTCGCATCCTTATTAGATAACCTGCATACATTGCAGGTATATTTCCACGATATATAGCAGTTTTACCTACCCATTCAGCACTGTTTGTTCTATTGAAAAGCAAGTCGTTTTTTATAAGAGTATACTTTGCAATATCGTCAATATCTGAGGAATACACAAGATCTGAATAGTCAATTTCACCTGATTGAATATTTCCCATACGCAACACTGCCACAAGACCTGTTTGCATTGATTTTTTTGCAGTTCCATATGGTAAATCTTCTGTGATAGAAAAAATTCTTGCCCATGCCCATCCCTCCGGCAACTCAAACGGTATCTCATCCTCAATGCATTTTGCCGTTCCATCCTGAAACTTCTCATAATGCAAATTATCCTCACCTTTAAAGATGATGGAATCGTTCTTAATATCCTTCTTTTTTAATTTTCCTTCTTTAAACATTTGTTGCTTCTGTTCACGAATTTTCTCCAACAGAACCGATGCTGGCTCATCATTTGGATCTTGTGGAACAAGTTTTCCTCGAATGGCAAGGTCAAGGATTTTCTGTCTTAATGCCTTAGTATCCATTATTCTTCCACCTTTCCAATTAACTGTTCCAGTTCTGCAACGGCTTTTGCTATGTTATTAGATTTCTCTTTAATCATATCAAGCAATTCTGTAAGAGTATAATCATCTGTTTCAGAATTTGCTTTCATCCATGAGATATCCAAACTTGTCTTATCACGAGCTAAAATATCTTCAATAGTAAATCTACGCCATCTTCCATTTGGATTTTCTTCACTGTATGTTTCTGCACGCTTGCTTAAATCACCATCAGCATAACATTTCACAAAATCATCAAAATGTTCAGGTTTCAGGGGATTCGTCTTTCCGAAAGAAGGCATATCATTTCTCAAGTCATAAATCCAAACTTCTTTTGTGTTATGCTTATCAGTTTTTCCACGAGTAAAGAACAGCACATTCGTTTTAACACCCTGGGCGTAGAAAATACCTATAGGCAGACGAAGAATCGTATGTAAATTACATTTATCCATTAAGTCAAGACGGATACGTTCGCCATCACCATCAGCAAAAAGAACATTATCCGGCAGGACTACTGCAGCTCGTGCTTTGCCGTTTGCTTTCAAACTACGGTAAATATGCTGAAGGAAGTTCAGCTGCTTATTGCTTGTTGGAAATGTAAAGTCATCACGTGTTGCACGCTCTCCGCCTTTTTTGGTACCGAAAGGTGGATTAGTTAATACAACATCATAATCCTTCATACTCATACCCGCATTGGAGAGCGTATCACCCAGTGTAATTTTTCCTTCAATATCATGCAGCATAGCATTCATCAATGCCAAACGGTGAGTATCATGCACCAACTCACAGCCAGTGAATGCTTCTTCTCTTTCAAATTTAGCTGTATCAGCATCTAAATCAAAGAAATCATCTGTCTGAGATCGAACATACTGGCTGGCAGAAATCATAAAGCCAAAGGTTCCGCAGGCAGGATCATTACATCGTTCTCCCGGTTGTGGTTTCACTAATTTTGTCATTATATCGATTAATACACGAGGGGTAAAATACTGACCTGCGCCAGATTTCTTCTCGTTAGCATTCTTTTCCAAAAGACCTTCGTAAAGATTCCCCAGTCCCTCTTCTCTTGCAGAAAACCAATCAAGCCCATCAATAGTAGTAATGATTTTTTCAAGGTTTTTCGGTTCATCAATATTTGTTGCTGCACCTTGATAAATTTCACGTACGCGACCGGTGCAGTCTTCACCCAGATGTATCAATAATTCTTTATAGAATTTTTTCAGTTCAATTCCACTTTTGGATGAAAGATTATCCCACCGATATGCCTCAGGAATCTGTGATTCAGCACCAGTTTCCTTTGCCATTTTCAGGAATAAAATATAAGTTAATTCGGTAACATACTGATGATATGTAATACCATCATCTCTGAGTACATTACAAAGATTCCAAAGTTTTGAAACAATTTCTTGTGTTGTCATTATGCAACTCTACCTCCGTCATCATAAAGATATTCATTCAATTCCAATACGATATTTTCTAATTGGTTTTGGAAAATCTTATTAATTTTTACAAATCCACCATTGCTTTTAAAACGGCTATCCTCGTCAAATACCTGAACATTCAGTACAGATTCTTCCATCAAATATTTTTCCATACGTCCTATCCAGCTCATTTCCTGTTTTGAAAAATTATGAGCTTTTTTCAATTTCTCTACTGCTCTGCGTATTCTTGCTTCATGACTAATAAGCGCAGAACCAATGGCATACCTACGAATAAGGCTAATAATATCAGCAGCAATTTCTTCATTCGTAAGCTCCGATATTGCAGTATTCAACTGTTGTGTTGTAAATCCTTCTCTATCAAGAGTTAATCTCAATGCTTTTAGTGCATCCCTTGTCAAATCCTTTGGTCTGGTGCAAACGATACTTAGTGCAGCAATCTCATTCATATGAGTTGTAACATATTCAGAGAAAGCGTCCAGATAGTCTTCGGGTTTATCAGAATTGCCGTAACCCCTTGTATGTTTTGTTAATTCATCTTCTTCCTCAGAAATAACCACTGGATTTTTACCGTTTGCACTAGTTTGCTGAATATACTCAAACATATCTCTATAAGCAAGCAGACGTTTTTTCGCATTTTCCGGAGTCTGCTTTTCGATTTCAACGATAAACTGAGTAGGATCCATTCCATCAGCCATACTGATAAACTGCTCCATCGTTTTTTCATCCATCCGACGCTTTTTACGCTGAAGCTTTGCAATAATCTGGTTTATCTGAGCCTGAATAACATCTTTTTCATCTACTTCTTCTAATCCGTCCAGAAGTTGTGTAAAAGTAGTTGTGGGATTCGTCACAACAGGCTTCATTGTATTCACCGGTTCTAAAGAATCATAAACACCTACCGGATCATAAATCTCAAAGTGGGTTTTATGAATTTTCGGACACAATCTGGTAGCTCGACCCAACATCTGTTCAAAAAGAATACGGGATTTCACTCTACGCATAAATACCAGTGTTGTAATTTCTGGTACATCGATACCGGTTGTAAGTAAATCAACGGTAACAGCAATGCTTGGAAAACGTTCATTTTTAAAACGTTTAATTGCTTCTGCCACCTTTTTAGGATTACCACCGCCAACGCTACCAGTAATCTTCATAATAGCATTGTTATCAACTCCTGTATCTGAATATATTTCTTTCAGGATAGAAACTATCATGTCTGCGTGCTGATCATCAACTGCATAAATAAGAGTTTTTCCCTGTTCTTCTGGATTTTCCGGGTCGATATCTCTTGCAATTTCCGTCAGGACAGTTCTGTTGAAGTTCTCTGTGATAACCTGCTTGTTGAAATTTTCAACGTCAAAATCAAGTTCATCGTTAAGTAATTCACTATTAGTCACTTCACCAGTAACAGGATCATATACAGTCACAGTATCACCAGATTTATAATGAATACCACCTGTACTGAGTTTTGTTTCCAAATGATGTGGCGCATCATGATCAACAAGATATCCCTCTATAACAGCTTCTCGGTAAGTGTATTTGAATATTGGCTGACCAAAAATTTCTGTTGTATGTAATGCCGGAGTTGCAGTAAGGGCAATTTTTACAGCATCAAAATACTCAACTACCGTGCGATATTTACTCTGGTAATCACGCTGATCACGATATAGAACTTCTACATCGCACATTTCTTTATCTAAAATATATCCACGGTGAGCCTCATCAATAATAATCAAGTCGAAATCTGTTACGGATGGCATTGCCTGTCCTTCGTTATAAAGAATACGTTTTACCATACTCTGAACAGTAGCAACCTGAATACGAGTTTCTTTATCTACAGTTTTCTCATCCAATCCCTTAATATTATAGATTTCATCAAGAGTCATCAGTTCTTCAAGTTTTACTTCCCCAAAAACATCTGAAGCTTGATCTCCCAAGGAGGTTCTATCAACAAGAAACAAGATGCGTTTAAAACGATTAGTCTTTAAAAAGCGGTAAATCATGCCAAGAACAGTACGGGTTTTACCTGTACCTGTTGCCATTGCAATCAGCACTTCTTTTTGTCCATCAATAACTGCTTTTTCAGCTGCTTTGATAGCTTTTACCTGATACTCTCGCAGATTCAAACCGTCCTTATCGGTCAATAAGTCATACGGCATTACCTGCAATGCATTATTACCTGCTTGAATGTCTTTTTCCAGTCGTTCCATAATACCATTCGGGCTAATCCATCCGTGCAATGCCACAGGAACCTTAGAAGGCTCTCTTAAATCTAAAAACCAGATACCGGATTTCGTTTTAAACTGCTCCAGATATGGTCTGCCATTTGTCGCAAAAGTAAACGGAACCTTAAACTCGCCCCACGTAGCAATCTGATATTTGGCATCTTCTTTACGGATATTTCTCGGATAATCTTTCCCTTGATAATCAATTACAGATGGAATATCCTTATGTTCAGCTTTCGCCTCAATAATACCGACAAGTTTTGTCCCCACAAACAGCGCATAATCTGCGTAGCCTTTTTTGCTGACAGTGGAATCTGTTGGCCATTCAGCAATCGCCATGTTACGACCTTTCGTAGGTCTTGCACCTTTTGAATAGCGGATTTCTTGCGTATTAGCTTCCCATCCAACCTGCCGCAATTGCTCATCAATCATATAGCGTGTTTCCGCCTCAGACTTCTGACGCTGACTTGCCATTTTATTAGCCTGTTTCAAACGCACTTTCTTATCTACCTGTTCAGCCCGTTCAGCACACGCAACAGCAGCTTTTGTAAGCTCTTCTTCTTTTTCTTCTTCCTGAGCTTTATTCACAACAACAAGGTTCTCTATTTTATCTTCTTCCTTTACAGGCATTACAAAATTTTGATGCCTGTAATTCCAGTCACCATAAGTTTGCATAAACCATTCGGACAAACTGTATGCCATCTGTAAAAAAACAGGACAATCTGAACTTTCAGAATAATTTTCATGAACAGCTTTATTTCTTACTTTACGAAGTGCATGTAAAATATCAGTTAAGTCTCTCGTTAAGAGACCTTCTGAAGATAATACATTGATTCGATTCACTGCAGAATTATCATAGGGAATAGGAATTTTATCGTATGTAAACATCAAGTTTACGATTGTTTCTCCAATCATTCCCAATTTCATCAAGCACGAGTTTGGATCTGTATAACAATACTGTTCAGCCAAATTTCCAAAATTCGCTAAAACTGGAAATTCTGTTTCTAAGAATTTAAAATTGGAAGCCATTTAATACATCCCCCTTTCGTTTATCGTATGTTCTGATAATAAAATATTATCAGAACATCATTAGTAAAAATTAAAATCCTATACGAGCCCTAATATCATTTAACCACTCGCCTTTATATTTAAAAAATCTCGGACCTGCAATTGAATATTTCTTTCCAGATATGAGTTTTGCAGCAGCCGTCAACGACATTTCTTTCCCTTGATACTCCACTTTTCTGTCCCCAACAACCTTGCATTTAATACTTGGATCATCATAATATTCAATTTCTTCTCCAACATAAATCTGACATTTTGCAAATGAAAAATTCTCCGCTTTTTCATGGCTCTCTGTGTCAATTTCCTGTGCCAACTGTTCCTCCTGTGCTTCTACATCACTTGGAACAACTAATTTCAGATTCTCCTTGCAATCGTGAATTTCTGCCATTGCCTCCAAAATTGCGTATGCTTCTTCTGGCTTCATTGCGTAGAATTCACGCACTCTTTTCTGACCATTAAATTCATCAACAGAACGTAAATCAGGATTCAACTTATCAATAATCGCATGTAACTTCAAATCTGACAATCTTGAATTCACTTTGTATGTCGCATATACTCGGAATGCGAACGGAATACATTCGCTACGATTCAATTGTTTCAATCGTTTATCTATATCATCTGCATATCCTATTTTCACATAATCCGGAAAAGAAGGATTTGTGAGAATATATATTACACCTTTTTTGTCATTCATATCCGCTTTCTCCATTTATAACTTAATTCTTTGTTTGCCTTTTCCCAAAAGTCATTTTACCTATTATATAGTCTGGAAATTAGCTCGTTTAATATTCAATCCTAAAATAATCCAAATACGCTTTATATTTGTCTTGTGCGGTCAGGCAGGTATCTGTCAGATAGCCTTTTTCATTGTCCCATTCCTTCAATCCACGGTAATAGAACATTTTCAGATTATCCTCAATGATAAACGGAACAATATTGTATTTCAGACACTCCTTAAACATAATCAATCTGCCCACACGCCCATTACCATCTTGGAACGGATGAATTCGCTCAAACTTCACATGGAAGTCAAGAATATCCGCAAAGCCCTTTTCTTCTTTGGCGTTGTATTCCGTTAGCAATGCCTTCATTTTATCGGCAACTTCTTCCGGAAGAGCGGTATCCATGCCGCCGACTTCATTCGGAAGTTTCTTATAATCGCCAACAGCAAACCAATCTTTTCTGGAATCACTGGTGCCATTCTTCAAAACCAAGTGAATTTCTTTGATGAACTTCTCCGTCAAAGTCGCTTTTGCATGATCAATAATCATGTCAATACAACGGAAGTGATTTGCCGTTTCGATCACATCATCCACATTCAGTACTTCTTTTTCTACGCCAATAGTATTGGTTTCAAAGATATATCTGGTTTGATCGTGTGTCAAGCGGCTGCCTTCCATATGGTTAGAGTTATAGGTCAAGTCAATCTGTGTCTTATGATAAATCCCACCAGTATATTTACTGGTCTTCTGCTCTTTTAGAATATCTAGCAGCGTAATCGGTTCTTCTTTTTTCTTATTGGTGCGCTCCGGTTTCTCTGCGTTTTCTGGAATGTTCCATGTCTTACCAGTAAGAAACGCGCCGTTCACACGCCCCTTTGCACAGTAATTTCTAACACTTCGTTCTGACATATTCCATTTTTTTGCTATATCAGCAACTAAAAGGTATTTCATCTGCCATCCCCCATCCATTATAAATTAAATCCAAAACATACTAATCTACTGACTAGTATATCACACTATCGGCAAAAACACCATCACTTTCACCTATTTATCACACTTTTTAGCCGATACAACAACTGTTTCCTAGTCGAATAGCTTTATTAAAACAGATGCTATAAATAGCTAATATTATTTCAAATGATGAATTTATACCTTATATCGTCTAATAAGTTTTACTTTCATTTTCGCACATGATCATGGGGCTTTTTCGTTCAAATAGTGCGATTATATGTAAAAAGGTGACTGTTCTTAATCAAAATAAAAATGGCGAAGTGCTTATCGTAACACTCCGCCGAAAGTCCCACCGGGTTGCGCATGAAAAATCAGCGGCGTGGTGGGTTCTGTTAATATTATTGTACAGCATTCAATGTTACTGTCAAGATTTCTTTTGTAAAAAAACAGCAGTCTCTCTTTGTTCTTGAGGTTGTACTATCATTTACATTCATCAATTCCTAATTTTCAAAACATATCTCTTGTAGTTTGCATATGTCTTAAATACCGATCCGATCTTCCAAAGGTGTAAATGAGGTGTAAATTCTACGTTTCCATCCAAGAAACCCAATAAAATCAAGGCTTTTGCTCCGTCCCTTAAACATTGCCGTGGCAAACAAATAATACTTTAATCATAGATTTCAATCTCCTTAAAATGCCGTGAAATGCCGTAGTTTGCGGGGTTTCTTGGCTATTTTTCATGTCGTTTGTTAGTGTGTCGTGGAGGCAGGATATAGCAAATTTTAGCAAGTTATTACAACCTCTTAGTAGTCAGGTTAGTAGTCAAATAGGGAAGTATCAACAACCAGTAATTTTCATATACTATATCATAACAAAATTTCGCTTTTTCGAAACATTTTTATTGGATATCCAAAAATTTATTGACTTTAGCGCGACTTTTGTTATAATAAAAGTAACTCATCTAACATGTTTAGAAGGAGAATCCGGTTTTCGCATGGCGATTACCGGCTTTTTTATTTTATGCACTTTTGCGTTTCTGATAATTCTGATAGTCCGTTTCATAATCTTTTTTTGCACTTAAAAAGAAAATCGGATATGCTGTAATAAACACTACTCTTTTCTCACTTTTTTCTTCTAATACAATGAGGAAATCGATTTCTTCCTCTTGATACCTTAAATAAAGTCGGTTCTTTTTATTAGAATGTACTTTTTCCCAATACTTAACTCTCGCATCATCAGCATTATACATCTCGATGACAGGTTTAATCCAATTTACTCTAACAGCTCGATAAATACACTTTTCGCGTTCCACTTCATTTAAAACAATAGAATCTGCTGCTGTGACACAATTATTCCCACAGAGTGCTGAAGTAATATCATTATTACATGGAAGGATATCTAATCTAGGCTTTGGTTCAATACTAGCAGAATGCCAGAAAGTTTCCGCCTTGTAATCTAACCATCTTAATGGAACCATAATTTCTTTTCCTTTAAATTGCGGTTTATTCTCCTTCGATGCCATTGTCTCTTTAAATACTTCATGACATTTATCCATAATGTCTTCTGTTTTGTTAAGACCAGTAATGTCGATAGGGATTAATTTACTCATCTGTATTTCCCCCTACATTCTTGGCTTCCATATAAACAGATTAAATTTCTGTTCACATCTAGCCGTATTTTTATTCAAATTACATTTCTTCTGTAACTCTTTAACCAACAATACTTTTCCTTCATTAGCATCTGGTTTTTCTACTAATTTTCTATGGTAAAATCCTATTGCACCATTTATTAAATCAGCTAATTGCAATATTTCTGATTCTCTTGAATTTATCTGTCCAATCTGTTTAATAACCTCTCTTCTAAAGTCATATTTATTATTACACAATACTTCTCTAAGCTTGTTGACCCTTTTCCCACCCTTTGTATCTTTAATATCAACTAATATCTGATACTCATTTAATGGGTTAATTATTGGATCTAGCATTAAAAAGTACATTTTGTAATACCACAAATCGCTATCTCCATTATTATACCTTTCATGATTCAATTCATCTTTTCCAGAAGCAACTAAACCTCTATAAGATAAATATGAATTTTCCCAGAAATAATTTAAAACCTCTATGTAGAAATCCACTTTAGAGGCTGACACCTTAGTCCACTTAATTTCAAATCTACTGTCTAATCCATGTTTAATTTTAATTGCTCGTATATCTTCGAATATTTTTCTTTTATATTCATTTGGACACGAAACAGCACCTAAAATCATGACTGGAGAATCATCATATCTTAAATGACAACTTTCATCACAATATACATTGTATTTCATAAACCGTCCTTTCCGCACTACCGTAACTTTTACATATCCTCATTTTTTAATTTAAATTTTCGTTTCAATACGATATCTAACATATCACGTAATGCTAATAAATCATCTTTACTTGCATTTTCCGGAATAATAATTTTAGCCACTTTACCATTTTCAAACGTATATGACTGAATAAAATATTCTTTTTCCGGAAATACATTTTCTTTCACTTCCTCTGCTAACTCTGAAACTTTTTGTTGATTAACAGAAGAATTATTATTTTCAACTTCTTTACGTGTTTCCACAATATTTTTTTTCTTTCCTGCGCCAATCATTAGATTTCCATCTTGTTCTTCCACCAAAGAAATCATTTTAAATATCTCAATGATAGCAGCCGCTCCCGCCCTTGACGTATTACTATTACCAGCAGCAGATGAAAAAACAATATGATTAATAAACTCTGTTTTACTCATCTTTCCTTTTATTTGTATTGCAGAAAGCATTCTTGTAAGGAACTCATCATTATCGATTATTTGATTCCAATAATTCTGAACTTGCTCATTCATATTTAATTCATATGCTTTCCCCATTTGTTTACACAAATCTGTCGGTGCTTTTTTATTTCCTTCAGATATTAACTTAACCTGAACTAAAAAACCATTATTTCTACTAATAACAGTTTTTGACATACCCGTAGCTTGAACAAGTTCATCTAAAGATACTGCAACTCCGCTTTTCCCCAAAGAATATGCTTTTATAATTTTTATTAATTCTTCATACGAAGAACCTGGTAACTTATACATCTCTGCCATCGTTTTCACCTCTTACTACTTTGTTATAAATTATAATATCACCTTTTTCATTGCGTGTCAACGTTGCGTTTACGCGTTCACTTTTTTGCTTGTGCGCAAAAAAAAGACGCAAAGTTATCTTCATTCCCCTGCCTCTCTCCTATTTCTACAATTCTATAATTGTTCCATCCAAATATCTCACAGAAATCTTTCCCGTTCCATATATTACAATGCACTCTAGTGTCACATGCATCTGCTCCGCATCAAACGTATGTACATCTTTGTCCGCATATTCAAGAAGATTTTACGCCCGATATGCCATCAAAGGATTCTTTCCTTTCTGCAACTGCGGCCACTTCTTCACACATACATCTTTATTTTCCATCAGTGCCTTCCATGATTTTATAAAAATCTGTTCCAGTGTACTTTCATCGATATGTATATTAGCACATCCCATAACATCTTTTTCTCTATATCTTGCATTACATTGCCAAACACTTCTGTATCTCCTGGGCGTGGTCTCCATTTCTTTCTTTCAAATGTTTCACCACATTCCTCGCAAATAACTTTACTGACAAATGGGTAAATAAAACAGTCAGTGAAAATAACTTAAATATCAACCTTTTAAACACAGAAAAAGAAAAACTCAAATAAACAAAAAACAAGGCTTGCTATGAACTTTACGTTCTTGCAAGCCTTAACTATTCTTTCTATACTACTTTGAACATCGCCTGCGCCACTGCTTTCACAGACTTCTTCTCCACCTCGGCCTGCTCCTTTCTAAACTCTTTCATTCGTCTCAGCTCTTCCTCGGCATCATCGAAATTGATGTGAGTATACACATTCATAGTCACTGAAATATCCGAATGTCCCATCAAGTACTGCAGCGTCTTCGGATTCATGCCTGCTTTAGCTTGATTACTACAGTAAGTATGTCTGCACACATGAGGCGTGATGTTTGGCATTTGTATTCTGTAAATGTCATTGTATCTTTTTACCATGTTGTTAAATCGGTTCTGCCAGTGCAATGCTACAAGTGGTTTCCCTTCCTTGTCGTAAAAGAGAAATCCGCTGTATCCATCAATGATTTTCTCTACAGCAGGTGCTTCTCTATCTTCAATGATGGCTTTGATATTTTATCATCTTTGTTTTTTCTTACAAAAAGCTGTACATCAATTCCACGTTCCTTTGCATTCAGGAAATTCTGCACATCTTCCGATTCAATACTACGTCCACTCTTTGAAATCGCAATCAAACGATTGTAACTTGTAAAATGGTCTTCATATTTTGTTGTATCGCTAATATTATCCTGTTTGTCGTAATTTATAAATACTGGGAATGTCTTTGTTTTCTTGTCATACTTGTAACCACCGATATTCAATGGCACTTCGTTTCTTTCCCAATTTAACAGACGACAAGCATCTTCATATGTATACTTCTGATAAAGGACCAAATCTGTATCTTGATATCTTGTACTGAAATTTTCTTTGTACCTAGAAATGCAAAAATCAATAAGTTCTTCTAAAATATTGTAGAAATCTTCGTTCTGTAACATTTCTCCAAATGACTTAGATACTCTGTAATCTTCACCATCTTTTTCAAGAAATATACATTACGAAGATAATACATATTAAAAAATGTATATCTATTTCCTCGAGAATAAAAGCTTCCATCTTCTATAGCTAACACACAATATGGATTACAAATTTCTTCTTCTCTTTCTAAAAAAACTCGATACTTTTTAATTTTATCTATTTTTTCTTTAATTTTGTCAAACGAACATGTTCTATAGCTTTCACTTGCTGCGCCTTTACAGCCCCAATAAAACAACATCATGCTACCAATTTGTAATATTGCTTTGTGACAGTTTTGATATCGCCCTACTATATAATTACTATTTAAAATTAATGCCGCTGTAAAAGATGTAATAGAATATTGTGAAATCATAATATACGCAAAATCTATAATCTTTTCAAAGAAATTATTAATTATTTGCTTTTTAAATTTATCTTCCCAAAATTCCATTTCTAAGAATAGAGCTAATAACAGTATCCCATATGATTGGATTGTCGGAACAATATTCAATACATTTGTTATATAAGTAATCAAATACATTAACATTACTTTTTTGCTTTTTTCTTCGACTTCAATAATGAATGAAATATATACCCAAAATAATAATATTATTGAATTTCCAACAAATAATTCTTCCATCTTTTGTATATCCTTTTACTTTATAGCTTCAAAATCGCCAATTCATCCAAAGGGCAATTCAAAGTGCAAATTTTGCCCTTTAAAGTTTCTTCTATTGCACTTTGAACTGTTTCTTGAACGCATCACTATCTACTTTCAATCCAAATATCTTCATAACATTCCCCTCATACTTCTCTCGTTTCCATATATTATAGCTCGTTTTCCCATTTATTTCATCACATAGTTTCTAGTTTTCTGCGCATATCTGATGACTTTTCTCCGGTCTTGTTTTACAATAAAGCAAGAACATCTTCAACAAAGGAGGCTACTTATGAAACCAACATTGACCTTTGAAAAAATGGCAATTTTATGCGGGGAAGCCGGTTCTGCTTCTTCCCTTCCGGATCTTGGCGGAATGAAAATTCTTCAGAATCAGCTTACGTTCCATCTCGGCGAAGCGGAAGAGATCTACGAAGGATACGGAACTCTTCCTTCTGCTTATCCCTATCGGCAATACAATACCTATAGCCGTACATTAAAATCGACGGATGTCCATACTGCGGTTCTTGAAAATGATTATATAAAGGCTGTATTTTTACCGGATTTTGGTGGACGTCTCTGGTCTTTGACAGATAAAACAACCGGGAAAAATCTCCTCTATACAAATGATGTGATTCGCTTTAGTAATCTGTCTACAAGAAATGCCTGGTTCAGCGGCGGTGTAGAATGGAATATGGGTATCATCGGACATTCACCACTTTCCAATGATCCGCTTTTTACTGCTTCCGGTACTACCGATTCCGGTGTCCCGTTTCTTCGAATGTACGAATACGAACGAATCCGCGAAGCAGAATATCAAATGGATTTCTGGCTGGAAGAAAAGAGCCGGTCTTTGAACTGCCGGATGCGCATTGTCAACCATACCGATCAAGTGATCCCCATGTATTGGTGGAGCAACATGGCGGTTCCTGAATATCCATCCGGACAGATTATCGTGCCTGCTGCCACCGCCTACACTTGCAAAAACTGGGAGGTCTACAAGGTAAATGTCCCTGAAGTCGATGGAAATAATATTTTCCATTATGAATCTATTCCCGATCAGATCGACTATTTCTTCGACATTCCATATGAATGTCCCAAATATATTGCAAATGTAAATAAAGACGGCTATGGACTTCTTCAGACTTCCACGCGAAGACTTCGTGCAAGAAAACTGTTTTCCTGGGGACACAATGAAGGTTCTGACCGATGGCAGCATTTTCTCACAGAAGATGCCGGTCCCTATATTGAAATACAGGCAGGGCTTGGAAAAACACAGTACGGATGTCTTCCAATGGCTCCTCACACTGCATGGGAATGGCTGGAACAATACGGACCTGTCCATCTGCCTCAAACCACTTCTTCTCAGGATAACTGCCAATACATCGAACAGCATGTTTCAAGCGAAGAATTAGAACGTCTGCTTCAGACTTCCGCTTCTTTTGCACACCAGAAAGCAGCTGTCGTCTCTTCCGGTAGTACACACGGCGCAATGCGTAATCTGGAAGCAACTGCTTCTCCCAAGAAAAAAGCACTGTCTGACCATCTGGATTTCGGAGGCTGTCCGGAAAATGAATGGACACACCTGTTAACAAAGGGAAGCTTTGTCACTGCAGATCCTGATCAGATTCCCGGTGATTTTCAATGTGCTGCGGTTTATTACGAGCAATTAAAAAAAGCCGTCAAAACGACGGACTCTGAAAATTGGTATGCGTACTATCACTTAGGTCTGATGCACTGGTTCCATGGCAAACACAAAAAAGCCAGAAAGATGCTTGAACGTTCTCTTGCACTTCAGCCTTCGGCATGGGCATACCACGGATTAGCTGTACTTACATTTTCCGATAGAGACCAGCGTATTTCGTACATACAAAAAGGACTTGCACTTTGCAATTTCGATCTGTCTTATGTAAAAGAAGCTTTTCGAATTCTCCTTTTGGAAGAGGCATTTTCCGAACTTCTTGACTGCTACAACCACCTGCCGGAACAGATACAGACGGAACGTCGTATCCACTTCTGTTATCTGACTGCTCTTTCGAAAACCGGACAGTACAAAAAAGGATATGATCTTCTCATGCGCGAACCGGATTATGTGTTAGACGATATCCGCGAGGGAGAAGACAGTATTGGCTCCTTATACAGCGCTCTTTATGAAGGCGTTTTTGGAGAAGCGCCGAACGAGATCCCTGCCCATTGGAATTTTAATTCTTTTATTTAAAATCAAAAACAGTAAAAGAAAAAGTCTGAAACAAAATTGTTTCAGACTTTTTTTACCAGGGGATGAGGGAATCGAACCCCCGCCAAAGGTTTTGGAGACCCCTATCATACCACTTGACCAATCCCCTATATGCGCTTGTCGCACTAGATATTTATACCACACATATAGGAGTTTTGTCAATGTATATTTTATGTTTTCTTATTTTTTATTTCATTTTTTCTATTTTTACATCTTTTTGAACACAGAAAGCAACACTTTTCCAAGTGCAAGGACTAAAACGGCCGCTGCAATTGCCTCCGGAATTCCAGACGCTGTGATCGTTCCCATAATCAGTCCCCAGACTGCGGTAACCCCGACTTCTCTTGCCTGCGCATATTCTTTTGCAAACAATACATAAATACTTCCCATCACTGCGATCGTATTTACCATTGAACCTACAAACCCTACAATTGGCAGTGCGATTACCTGATTCATCTTCAGCTTTTCAAATAGCCTCCACAGCCATCCTGCCGCTACACCAATTAAAACTCTGCAGCCTACCGATACCCAAATTGCTTTGATCGCACCGGGAATACCTGTTGTACTCATAAATGGTGAAAATGCAAACGACAATAACGTAGGCGCCATTGTATTACTGATCAACGAACAGATGCCAAATACTGCTCCTAAGATCGCTCCGGCTGACGGACCAAGTAAGATTGCTCCGATAATGACGGGAATATGTACAGTTGTCGCCTTAATGATCGGAAGCTGAATCATACCAAGCGGTGTATTTGCCAATACGATGATAATCGCCCCCATAAGTGCAACACTGACCATCCAACGGGTGTCATGTTTCTTTGTTTTCATTATTCAATTCCTCCTTGTTATCATTCCTGCCTTGCAGGATACAATACAATTACGAAGGTATTATAGCATTGCATTTTCCCCATAACAAGTACTATTTTGCATACAATCCCTGTATTTACAGGCTTTCCTCCTTGCAAGATAAATAGAAACAAGCTATAGTTTAAGAGAATAACAAAAAGCGAATCTATCAATTTTCAATTATATAATAAAGAAAGGATTTCTTCATATGTTAAAAGGAAAAACAATTCTCCTCGGTGTTACCGGAGGCATTGCCGCATACAAAAGCGCATCTCTTGCAAGCCTTCTTGTAAAATCAGGAGCGCAGGTTCACGTTCTTATGACTGAAAATGCCAAAAATTTTATCAATCCAATCACTTTTGAGACACTCACCGGACACAAATGTATTTCCGATACCTTTGACAGAGGGTTTGAATTTCAAGTAGAGCATGTCTCTCTTGCAAAACAGGCAGACGCATTTATCATCGCCCCGGCAACCGCCAATGTGATCGCTAAGATTGCCCACGGACTCGCCGATGATATGCTGACTACTACGTTCCTTGCCTGCAAAGCGCCTAAACTCATCGCCCCTGCCATGAATACCGCAATGTACGAAAATCCGATTACTCAGTATAATCTTACTTTGCTTGAGCAGTATGGTATGGAGGTCATTACCCCGGACAGCGGACGCCTTGCCTGCGGAGATACAGGAGCCGGAAAAATGCCGGAGCCGGAAGTCTTACTTCAATATATTTACAAATGCTGCGCTTGTCCAAAGGATATGACCGGACTTAACGTTTTAATTACTGCCGGTCCTACACAGGAAGCCATTGATCCTGTCAGATATATTACCAACCACTCTTCCGGGAAAATGGGATACAGTCTTGCAAGAGCCTGCATGCTAAGAGGCGCTAACGTAACACTTGTCACCGGAAAGACCGCTATCACCCCGCCCATGTTTGTAAATACTGTTCCGGTCATTTCAGCCAGAGACATGTACGAAGCTGTCATAGCAAGAAGCCAGAATATGGACATTATCATCAAAGCGGCGGCGGTCGCTGATTACCGTCCTGCTTCTGTTTCTGATGAGAAAATGAAAAAATCTGACGACGACCTCTCTATTTTTCTGGAGAGAACGGACGACATTTTGCAATATCTGGGCACTCATAAGCTGAAACATCAATTTCTTTGCGGATTTTCTATGGAAACTCAGAATATGCTGGAAAATTCCAGAAAGAAACTTGAGAAAAAGCATTTAGACATGATTGTTGCCAACAATCTCAAAGAAAAGGGTGCCGGATTTGAAGGAGATACGAATATTGTAACTATGATCACTCCGGATTCCGTTACAGAACTGGAGCTTATGAGCAAGGATGAGGTAGCTTTCCGCCTGATGGATCAGATCTTGATGCTCAGAAACAAGTAGTTTTTCCTCCAGATTGTCTGTTTTATAACGAATTTTGAATGAAAATACTTTTAATATTTCAATTTTATTTGTTAGAATCGTAAAATATTCAATGTTTACTTATGAATTTGCAAGAATCCATTGACGAAATTTCAAAATATGATAAAATAGTAAAAGTCGAATATTATAGTAAACGGAGGGCATAACATTGACACCATATAAAGAACTAACAAAAGAAGAACTTTTAGAAATAAAATCCGATCTTGACGCGCAGTTTCATGCAGTAAAGGCAAAAGGTTTAAAACTTGATATGTCCAGAGGAAAACCGTCTACCGAACAGTTGAATTTATCCATGGAAATGATGGATGTCTTAAAAAGTGACTCTGACCTTGTATGTGAAGAGGGTGTTGACTGTAGAAACTACGGTGTATTAGACGGAATCAAAGAGGCTAAGCAACTCCTTGCTGATATGATGGAAGTACCGAAAGACAATATTGTTATCTTCGGAAATTCCAGTTTAAATATCATGTACGATACGATTGCTCGTTCTATGACTCATGGTGTTATGGGAAGTACTCCGTGGTGTAAATTAGATAAAGTAAAGTTTTTATGTCCGGTTCCGGGTTATGACAGACATTTTGCCATCACAGAATATTTTGGAATTGAGATGATCAACATTCCAATGACAGCAACAGGACCTGACATGGATCTGGTAGAGCAGTATGTCCATAACGACCCTGCTGTAAAAGGAATCTGGTGCGTTCCGAAATACTCAAATCCGCAAGGCATCACTTACTCTGACGAAACGGTTCACCGCTTTGCCAAATTAGATCCTGCTGCCGAAGATTTCCGTATTTTCTGGGATAACGCATATGGCATTCACCATTTATATGAAGATAAACAGGATTATCTCCTTGAGATTCTTATGGAATGTAAAAAAGAAGGCCATCCTGATATGGTTTACAAATTCTCTTCTACTTCCAAGATCAGCTTCCCAGGCTCCGGTATCGGTGCAATCGCTGCTTCTGATGCCAACCTTGCTGATATCCGTAAGCAGATGCGTATCCAGACAATCGGACATGACAAATTAAATCAATTAAGACATGCTCGATATTTTAAAACAATTCATGGCATGGTAGAACACATGAAGAGACACGCCGACATCCTTCGTCCAAAGTTTGATATTGTCTTAAATACATTGGAAAAAGAACTGGGCGGACTTGAAATCGGAAGCTGGCTTGCTCCACGCGGAGGATACTTCATCTCCTTTGACTCTTTAGATGGATGCGCAAAAGCAATCGTTGAAAAAGCCAAAGAAGCCGGTCTTATTATGACAGATGCGGGAGCAACCTTCCCATACGGCAAAGACCCGCACGACAGCAACATCCGTATTGCGCCATCTTACCCTACCGTCGAAGAATTAAAAACAGCAGTTGAAATCTTCACCTTAAGCGTAAAATTAGTAAGCATTGACAAAATCTTGTCTGATATGCTTGGTATTTAATTAACAGGGGACGTAGCAAAGTTTAACTTTGCTACGTCCCCTGTTAATTTTTTATCATCGAATCACAATCTCTACACTCGTTCCTTTTCCCACCGCACTATGAATATGAAATTGCATCTTCTCTTCGAAAAAAAGTTGCAAGCGATGATAGCAATTATAAATACCAATATGCTCTACCACCGTCTCCCGCTCTTTCATCTTGAGCTTCTCTTTAATATTTGCAAGTATCTCTTCCGTAATTCCTACTCCATCGTCCTCCACCTTTATTGTGACGGCATTTTCTTGCTTTTTGCAAATTTCTTAAACACTCTGTTAAAATGAGAAATATTAATAAATCCGCAATCTATTGCAATTTCCTGTATGCTTTGTTCTGTCTGTAAAAGCAATCTTTTCGCGTTTTCAATTCTCTTTTTATTAATATAGCTACAAAGTGTACATCCTGTCTCCTGATGAAACATGCGGGAAAGATAAGTCGGACTAAAATGTGCAATATCTGCTAATACTTTTAACGAAATTGCTTCTTTATAATGTGCTTCAATATATGTAAAGACACAATCTAAATTCTGATTTCCTATTTTTTCCTCTCGGTCTTCTTTTTCAAACAGTTTTTGATCGTATCTATAATATCAGGAAATCTTTTTTTGACCTCCTCTGCCGCTTCAAGCCCACTCTTTCCGGGCATACAGATATCTAAAATAACCGCATCCGGCTTTGTTTCTTCTGCTAATCTTAAGACATCTTCACCATTAGAAGCTATTCCTGTAATTTGAAATTCTTCTGAGTGTTTTTGAAACATTTTATGTAAATATTCAATCTCTATAACCTCATCATCCGCAATGATCACTTTGAACATACAGTCACCTACCTTATCCACTTTATCATAATAGTAACATAAATGTTTGTCACAAAGCAAAGTAAATGAAAGCAATTTTAGCAAAGAACTTCACAAAATTAACATACTCCGTTATTTTTTTGTCATGTAATTTGTCATGGTTATCAGCTCTCCTATTATCTATAGACATTCTCTATGAAGGTATTTATAATACAAACAATTCATATCTTAAGTATTATCACAAAAGGAGGTATTTTTTATGAGAGTAAACAATCGCTATGTGTCATTTTATTACGAAAATGACAACGACATGGGAGCAATCGAAATTGATCCTGAGAAAACAGCGCTATTAGTTGTTGATATGCAGCATGTTTTCATTACCAGACCAACTCTGGAAAATCCAACACCGGAAGAACTGGCAGAAGCAGAAAGATGGGAACCATTCTTCTCCAAGATTGATTCTGTTGTCGTTCCTAACAATCAGAGATTACTGCAGGCATTTCGTGAGCGGAATATGAATGTATGCTTTGCAAAAATCCAGTGTCAGAAAAAGGATGGAAGTGATCGTTCTTTAGACCAGAAAGCAACCGGCTACAATGAGCTTCTTCTTCCTCCCGGAACACCATCAGCTGAAATTGTACCGGAATTAAAACCGATGGATGATGAAATTGTTGTAACGAAAACTACCGACAGTGTTTTAGCCGGAACCAGTCTCAGACTATGGCTTAATAACATGGGAATTGACACGGTTGTAGTTACCGGTGTACTGACAGATCAGTGTGTATCCGGAACTGTACGCAGTCTTGCCGATGAGAGCTTTAAAGTATGGCTGATCGAAGATGCATGTATGGCTTCTACTCAACAGATCCAGGACAATGAATTAGAAATCCTGAATAATATTTATTGTCATGTTATCAACACCGATGAATTAATTGAAGCATTGTCATAATATACTTATAAAAAGGAGGGGGTACTATGTCAGAACCTAAATTAAAACGTAATCTAAGTTTTGTATCTATGGTTGCTCTTGCATCCGGAGCTGTTATTGGCGGATGGCTTGCAGAAGCGCCTTACTGGTTTTCTGTAACAGGTGCAGGCGCTGCTATCATTTTCCCATTGCTTGCTATACTTTTAATCCCGATTGGACTTACATTCTCAGAATTGACTGCAATGCTTCCGTTTGCCTCTGCAGTAGATATCTGGACAACAAATGCTTTCGGGCATAAAGCCGGATGGGCCGCCCAATGGATGATGTTTCTCGTTCAAGTAGTAGAACCACCAATGATGGCATTTATTTTTATTACTGCAATTAGCTACTTCGTGCCAATCCCTGAAGGAAGTTCTGTATATGTTGCGATCGCCATTGTTGTTCTTTGGTACATTGTATCTAACTTTAATATCGGAATCACAGGAAAGCTTGCGAATATTTTCTTCTTTACTATGATTATCGGATCTTTGATCGTAAGCTGTTCTCTGTTTTTCAGCGGACACTGGTCAGCATCAAATATCGTAGCTGACGGCGGATTATTCCCGAAGGGATTTCATGGTGTCTTCATTGCAATGGCTGTCTTTTCACTGAAATTTATCGGATTTGAAATGACGCCTACGATGATAGAAGAAACAAACTTCCCGGTTTCCAAAATGTGGAAAGTTATTTTATCGGCATTATTTGTTCCTGCAATCTTATACTTCATCGTTGTAATGGCTATCGGTGGTATGGGTTCATGGACAATGATTCAGGAAATGGGTATGCCGGAACCTGAGTTTATTAAAATGTATTCAATGCCTCAGATTATTGCGATCATAGCGATTGTAGCCGGAATTCTCCATGCACTGACAACTTTAATGGGATTCTGGACCTCATCCGCACGCGTTCTTTACGGTGCCAGCCAGTTAAACCAATTACCTAAGGTATTTACAAAATTAAACTCCAAAGGTCAGCCTGTAGCTGCTAACACAGTTGTATTGATCTTTACTATTTTCTTCTGTATCTTCAGTGGAGACAACTGGGTTCAGTACATTTACGCTGTCTCCTGTGTTGCTGCCGGTCTTGTATATTTTGCTTGCTGTTTGGACGCTATGGTATTGCGTAAGAAACACCCGGAATGGAAACGTCCATATAAAGCACCTGGTGGAAATCTCCTGTTTATTGCAGGTATGATCATTTCCGTATGGATCATCATCGGCTCTTGTATGGAACTGAACTTAGGTGGTTACATATCTTTAGTTGCTTACTGTGTAGTTGGTCTCGTGATGTTCTTATTAGTAGGACATAAAACAAAAGATGGTAAACATGAATATGTTACACTTACTCCTGAGGATATTGGAAAAGATTATTAAAAAATCAAAAAACATATTTGTTTCTAAAGACAGAATAATTTTAAGGCAGCGCCGGCTTAATTTATTTAAGCCGACACTGCCCTATTTTAACATTAATATGAGTCGTATCAAATTTTCCAAAACCGCTTCTTAATTATCTCCCTTATTTTCCCATATATTGATAAACCTTTCTCTTCTTCCAGAAGAACCAGACAGATATAAACACGGTCAGACATTCTGCTACCGGAACTGCCAGCCACACACCACTGTCACCCAAAGCTTTCGGAAGCAATAAAATACATGCGACTAAAAAACCGAAGGTACGCAAAAATGAAATGATTGCTGAAATTTTCCCATCAGAAAACGCAGTAAACATGGAAGAGGCAAATATATTGATCCCTGCAAAAAGGTAATTAAAGGAAAAGAGGAAGAAGCCTCCTACTGCAATTGCAAATGTTTCCGTATGACGAGGTGTAAAAATTGCAACAATGAAATCGGAACCTGCTAATGCCATTACTGTAATAATGATAGATGAAATCACAATAAATAACACACAGATTTTATAGATTCTCTTTAATAACTTTGTATTTTTCCTTCCATAGTTAAAGCTGAACACCGGAGCAACTCCCATGGAGAACCCCATGTATAGAGCATTAAACAGAAATTGTCCGTATAATACAATCGTAATAGCGGCAACCCCTTTCTCTCCCATCAAGTCCAGCATAATAATATTAAATAGATACGTAACCACTGCGTTCGACAGATTTGTGACCATTTCCGAAGATCCATTAAGACAACTGTCTTTTAACACCTTCATATCAAATGCAGGTTTCACAAAATGAAGATCATTTTTCATAAAAAAGAAATAGAAGAGACCGATTACTGCAGGTATCATTTGTCCCAAACCAGTTGCTAACGCAGCGCCTGCAATCCCCATGTGCAATGGTCCCATAAATACATAGTCTAAAACTGCATTCGTAATGCCTCCGCAAATCGTTACCGCAAGCCCCATATGTGGTTTCCCCGCTGTAACAAAGAACGTTTGAAACAACATTTGCAGCATACATGCGGGCGAAAAATACAGGGAAATGCTAAGATATGTCACGCATTCTTCCTCAATTAACGGCGTAGAACCCAGCACACGTACAATCGGCGTAATTGCTAAATTTCCTAATATTAATGCTGCTATTCCAAACAGAACTCCGATGAAAACGATCATAGAAAAATTTCTTCTGGCTTCTTCGGATTTATTTTCTCCGAATTTCTTTGCAATTACAGCGCTTCCTCCGGAGGCTAACATGATACCTACAGCAATTAGCACATTTAAAACAGGAAATACAATATTGATAGCTGATAAAGCTTCGCTGCCAACAAATCTCGATACAAAAATACCGTCTATGATCGTATATAATGACATAAATACCATCATAACCATAGATGGCAAAGCAAATTTTAGTAATGAATATAATTTAAAATCCTGACTGATTGAATTGCTCATAATATTTCTCCTCATTTTAGGCAAGTTATTACATAGTATCATCACCTCAAATAGATGTCAACCGGTTTTTCCATAAGAAGGATTTTTATGTAATAAAAAAACAACCAGCCATATGCTGATTGCCTTCATATTATACCTTCAAAACTGCATACAAGAAATATCATCCTTTACCTATCACCTTGCTTGGTCATGCCCTCGACCGATTAGTAACAGTCAGCTCC